>BNJT01002883.1_pt1 | contig 216610 bp, 267 predicted proteins | sample 8540491 | NCBI WGS metagenome assembly BNJT01 (sample SAMD00202455, study PRJDB9452) | human saliva metagenome | host: Homo sapiens
TACAAAGATACTGAAGGTAACAAGATTGAAGGATACGAAACACCAAAAGATGCAGAAAAAGATGCACCAACAGGTAAAGAATTCAATACAGCAACAGACGCGTTGAAACCAAGTAAGATTACAACGCCAAGTGGAAAAGTATACAACTTAGTACCAGAACGTACAGAAGGAACAGAAAGTGGAAAAGTAACAGAAACACCACAAAACGTAACTTATGTATATGAATTAGCTAAAGGTGACGTAACAGTAACTTACAAAGATACTGAAGGTAACAAGATTGAAGGATACGAAACACCAAAAGATGCAGAAAAAGCTGCACCAACAGGAAAAGACTTCAATACAGCAACAGACGCGTTGAAACCAAGTAAGATTACAACGCCAAGTGGAAAAGTATACAACTTAGTACCAGAACGTACAGAAGGAACAGAAAGTGGAAAAGTAACAGAAACACCACAAAACGTAACTTATGTATATGAATTAGCTAAAGGTGACGTAACAGTAACTTACAAAGATACTGAAGGTAACAAGATTGAAGGATACGAAACACCAAAAGATGCAGAAAAAGCTGCACCAACAGGAAAAGACTTCAATACAGCAACAGAAGCGTTGAAACCAGCTAAGATTACAACACCAAGTGGCAAAGTATACAACCTAGTACCAGCACGTACAGAAGGAAACGAAACTGGAAAAGTAACAGAAACACCACAAAACGTAACATATGTATATGAATTAGCTAAAGGTGATGTAACAGTAACTTATAAAGATACTGAAGGTAACAAGATTCCAGGTTATGAAACACCTAAGACTGTGGAATCACAATCACCAACAGGAAAAGAGTACACTACTGTAACAGAAGCGTTGAAACCAACTAAGATTACAACGACAGATGGAAAAGTATACAACCTAGTACCAACACGTACAGAAGGAAACGAAAAAGGTAAAGTAACAGAAGAACCACAAAACGTGACTTATGTATATGAATTAGCTAAAGGTGACGTAACAGTAACTTATAAAGATACTGAAGGTAACACAATTGAAGGATACGAAACACCTAAGGACGCAGAAAAAGCTGCACCAACAGGAAAAGACTTCAATACAGCAACAGAAGCGTTGAAACCAAGTAAGATTACAACGCCAAGTGGAAAAGTATACAACCTAGTACCAGCACGTACAGAAGGAAATGAAACTGGAAAAGTAACAGAAGAACCACAAAACGTGACTTATGTATACGAATTAGCTAAAGGTGACGTAACAGTAACTTACAAAGATACTGAAGGTAACAAGATTGAAGGATACGAAACACCAAAAGATGCAGAAAAAGATGCACCAACAGGAAAAGACTTCAACACAGCAACAGAAGCGTTGAAACCAACTAAGATTACAACGACAGATGGAAAAGTATACAACCTAGTACCAACACGTACAGAAGGAAACGAAAATGGAAAAGTAACAGAAGAACCACAAAACGTGACTTATGTATACGAATTAGCTAAAGGTGACGTAACAGTAACTTACAAAGATACTGAAGGTAACAAGATTGAAGGATACGAAACACCTAAGGACGCAGAAAAAGATGCACCAACAGGAAAAGACTTCAACACAGCAACAGAAGCGTTGAAACCAGCTAAGATTACAACACCAAGTGGAAAAGTATACAACCTAGTACCAGCACGTACAGAAGGAACAGAAAGTGGTAAAGTAACAGAAGAACCACAAAATGTGACTTATGTATATGAATTAGCTAAAGGTGACGTAACAGTAACTTATAAAGATACTGAAGGTAACACAATTGAAGGATACGAAACACCTAAGGACGCAGAAAAAGATGCACCAACAGGAAAAGACTTCAACACAGCAATAGAAGCGTTGAAACCAAGTAAGATTACAACGCCAAGTGGAAAAGTATACAACCTAGTACCAGCACGTACAGAAGGAAACGAAACTGGAAAAGTAACAGAAACACCACAAAACGTAACATATGTATATGAATTAGCTAAAGGTGATGTAACAGTAACTTATAAAGATACTGAAGGTAACAAGATTCCAGGTTATGAAACACCTAAGACTGTTGAATCACAATCACCAACAGGAAAAGAGTACACTACTGTAACAGAAGCGTTGAAACCAACTAAGATTACAACGACAGATGGAAAAGTATACAATCTAGTACCAACACGTACAGAAGGAAACGAAAATGGCAAAGTAACAGAAGAACCACAAAACGTAACTTATGTATACGAATTAGCTAAAGGTAATGTAACAGTAACTTACAAAGATACTGAAGGTAATACAATTGAAGGCTACGAAACACCAAAAGATGCAGAAAAAGATGCACCAACAGGAAAAGACTTCAATACAGCAACAGACGCGTTGAAACCAAGTAAGATTACAACGCCAAGTGGAAAAGTATACAACCTAGTACCAGCACGTACAGAAGGAAACGAAACTGGAAAAGTAACAGAAGAACCACAAAACGTAACTTATGTATATGAATTAGCTAAAGGTGATGTAACAGTAACTTATAAAGATACTGAAGGTAACAAGATTCCAGGTTATGAAACACCTAAGACTGTGGAATCACAATCACCAACAGGAAAAGAGTACACTACTGTAACAGAAGCGTTGAAACCAACTAAGATTACAACGACAGATGGAAAAGTATACAACCTAGTACCAACACGTACAGAAGGAAACGAAAAAGGTAAAGTAACAGAAGAACCACAAAACGTGACTTATGTATATGAATTAGCTAAAGGTGACGTAACAGTAACTTATAAAGATACTGAAGGTAACACAATTGAAGGATACGAAACACCTAAGGACGCAGAAAAAGCTGCACCAACAGGAAAAGACTTCAATACAGCAACAGAAGCGTTGAAACCAAGTAAGATTACAACGCCAAGTGGAAAAGTATACAACCTAGTACCAGCACGTACAGAAGGAAACGAAACTGGAAAAGTAACAGAAGAACCACAAAACGTAACTTATGTATATGAATTAGCTAAAGGTGATGTAACAGTAACTTATAAAGATACTGAAGGTAACAAGATTCCAGGGTTATGAAACACCCTAAGACTGTGGAATCACAATCACCAACAGGAAAAGAGTACACTACTGTAACAGAAGCGTTGAAACCAACTAAGATTACAACGACAGATGGAAAAGTATACAACCTAGTACCAACACGTACAGAAGGAAACGAAAAAGGTAAAGTAACAGAAGAACCACAAAACGTGACTTATGTATATGAATTAGCTAAAGGTGACGTAACAGTAACTTACAAAGATACTGAAGGTAATACAATTGAAGGCTACGAAACACCTAAGGACGCAGAAAAAGCTGCACCAACAGGAAAAGACTTCAATACAGCAACAGAAGCGTTGAAACCAAGTAAGATTACAACGCCAAGTGGAAAAGTATACAACCTAGTACCAACACGTACAGAAGGAAACGAAAAAGGTAAAGTAACAGAAGAACCACAAAATGTGACTTATGTATATGAATTAGCTAAAGGTGACGTAACAGTAACTTATAAAGATACTGAAGGTAACACAATTGAAGGATACGAAACACCTAAGGACGCAGAAAAAGATGCACCAACAGGAAAAGACTTCAACACAGCAATAGAAGCGTTGAAACCAAGTAAGATTACAACGCCAAGTGGAAAAGTATACAACCTAGTACCAGCACGTACAGAAGGAAACGAAACTGGAAAAGTAACAGAAACACCACAAAACGTAACATATGTATATGAATTAGCTAAAGGTGATGTAACAGTAACTTATAAAGATACTGAAGGTAACAAGATTCCGTGTTATGAAACACCCTAAGACTGTGGAATCACAATCACCAACAGGAAAAAGAGTACACTACTGTAACAGAAGCGTTGAAACCAACTAAGATTACAACGACAGATGGAAAAGTATACAATCTAGTACCAACACGTACAGAAGGAAACGAAAATGGCAAAGTAACAGAAGAACCACAAAACGTAACTTATGTATACGAATTAGCTAAAGGTAATGTAACAGTAACTTACAAAGATACTGAAGGTAATACAATTGAAGGCTACGAAACACCAAAAGATGCAGAAAAAGATGCACCAACAGGAAAAGACTTCAATACAGCAACAGAAGCGTTGAAACCAAGTAAGATTACAACGCCAAGTGGAAAAGTATACAACCTAGTACCAGCACGTACAGAAGGAAACGAAACTGGAAAAGTAACAGAAACACCACAAAATGTAACGTATGTATATGAAGTGGAACTGCCAAAACCGGAACCAAAACCAGAGCCTAAGCCGGAACCAAAACCAGAGCCTAAGCCGGAACCGAAACCAGAGCCTAAGCCGGAACCAAAACCAGAGCCTAAGCCAGAGCCTAAGCCGGAACCAAAACCAGAGCCTAAGCCAGAGCCTAAGCCGGAACCGAAACCAGAGCCTAAGCCGGAACCAAAACCAGAGCCTAAGCCGGAACCGAAACCAGAGCCTAAACCGGAACCAAAACCAGAGCCTAAGCCTAAGCCAGAGCCTAAGCCGGAACCGAAACCAGAGCCTAAACCGGAACCAAAACCAGAGCCTAAGCCAGAGCCTAAGCCGGAACCGAAACCAGAGCCTAAACCGGAACCAAAACCAGAGCCTAAGCCGGAACCGAAACCAGAGCCTAAACCGGAACCAAAACCAGAGCCTAAGCCAGAGCCTAAGCCGGAACCGAAACCAGAGCCTAAGCCGGAACCGAAACCAGAGCCTAAGCCGGAACCGAAACCAGAGCCTAAGCCGGAACCGAAACCAGAGCCTAAGCCGGAACCAAAACCAGAGCCTAAGCCGGAACCAAAACCAGAGCCTAAGCCGGAACCAAAAACCAGAGCCTAAGCCGGAACCAAAACCAGAGCCTAAGCCGGAACCAAAACCAGAGCCTAAGCCGGAACCAAAACCAGAGCCTAAGCCAGAGCCTAAGCCGGAACCGAAACCAGAGCCTAAGCCAGAGCCAAAACCAGAGCCTAAACCGGAACCAAAACCAGAGCCTAAGCCGGAACCGAAACCAGAGCCTAAACCGGAACCAAAACCAGAGCCTAAGCCAGAGCCTAAACCGGAACCAAAACCGGAACCAAAACCAGAGCCTAAGCCGGAACCAAAACCAGAGCCTAAGCCAGAGCCGAAACCGGTGAAACCAAACAAACCAGTGGAACCAACAAAACCAACTCCTGAAGTGAAGGAAAAAATAACATCATATGTAGATGAAAAAGGAAAAGAAATCAATCCTTCAGATAAAGGAACGAAGAATAAGAAAGATATTCCAGAGTACATTTATAAAGAAACTAAGAAAGATAAAGATGGAAATACAACGCATGTATATCGTCAAGTTATAACAAGTTATGTAGATGAAAAAGGAAAAGAAATCAACCCTTCAGACAAAGGAACGAAGAATAAGAAAGATATTCCAGAGTACATTTACAAAGAAACTAAAAAAAGATAAAGATGGAAATACAACGCATGTATATCGTCAAGTTATAACAAGTTATGTAGATGAAAAAGGAAAAGAAATCAACCCTTCAGACAAAGGAACGAAGAATAAGAAAGATATTTTTAGAGTACATTTACAAAGAAACTAAAAAAAGATAAAGATGGAAATACAACGCATGTATATCGTCAAGTTATAACAAGTTATGTAGATGAAAAAGGAAAAAGAAATCAACCCTTCAGACAAAGGAACGAAGGATAAGAAAGATATTCCAGAATACATTTACAAAGAAACTAAGAAAGATAAAGATGGAAATACAACGCATGTATATCGTCAAGTTATAACAAGTTATGTAGATGAAAAAGGAAAAGAAATCAATCCTTCAGACAAAGGAACGAAGAATAAGAAAGATATTCCAGAGTACATTTACAAAGAAACGAAGAAAGATAAAGATGGAAATACAATCCATGTATATCGTAAAAAAATACAAAACCAGCTGAACCAACAAAACCAGTTGAACCAACAAAAACGTTTAGCTAACACAGGTACAACTGAGACTAATACTGGATTAGCAGGATTAGGATTAGGAATCCTAGGTGGATTACTTGCAGCAGCAAGACGTCGTAAAAAAACGACAAAAAAACTAATTTAAAGTTTATAATAAATCTTTAAGTATAGTAAAAAGCCCTCGATATTTTTCGAGGGCTTTTTTTGAAATACGACAGGGCATGTCGTACATCTGGGGTGAAAAGTCCCAAAGGGCAGTAAGCGTCCAATAACGAGGTATCTATCTTCTGAACATAACTTCCTTGAGAATGATAAAATAAGAATGTACAGTTTTGACAAAATAAAAAAATGTACAAATAGGTTATAATAGTGCATATAAAAAGAAAAGAGAAATATATGTACTTAAACCTAAAAAAATAAACAAAAAAATATAAAAAAATAACTCAACTATCAGATTTAGAAAATCTACGAAAACAAATGGAGGTGTTTAACTTGAAACCTAACTTTAGTGAATTAGCTAGAGTTTTTAAAGAAAGATAGACGTACAATAAAAAGACATTATTACCAAGGAAAAAAATAAAACAAACAAGAAATAAGCCATCAAAAAAATTGATGAATACACTGATCTATTAGATAAATTATTAGGAGAAGAATCTATACAAATATTCAAATCAAAAAGAATACTGTGGCAATATTTGGTAGATCAAACAGAATTAAATATCAGCTATTCCGCATTTAGAGCCTATTTATTAAAGAATTCAAAAATACAATGATTACTTTAAAAAAACAAATCCCATAAGAATTCTAAAGCTATACTCAGAGTAGAAACTATTCTCGGAGAACAAGCCCAAATAGATTGGAAAGAAGATGTGAAATTCATAACTAAATATGGAGAAAAATTATCTTTAAATGTATTTTGTATGGTTTTATCATACTCAAGATATAAAATATTTCATGTAACACTTTCAAGAAGTCAAGATGTCTTAATTTCATGTATAACTGAATGCTTAGAACATATTGAAGGAGTTCCAAAAGTAATTGTATGTGATAATATGAAAACTACAATGGATAAAGCGCGAACTGTTAAGACATCTGGAGTAATTAATATAAAGTTTCAAGAATATGCAAAAGAGATGGGATTTGAATTGAAACCATGTGTAGCATACAGACCACAAAACAAAAAGGTAAAGTAGAAAATATAGTAAAAATTACTAGATGAAATATATGCTTATAATGGTAAGTTAGATTATACAGAATTAGTAGAATTGGTGAATAAAATAATGATGAGATGGAACCTACAAGTGCATCAAACAACAAGAGAGATTCCAATAATCAGCTTACAAAAAGAAAAAGATTCCTTACTACCATTACCACATGAGAAAATAAGGAATCGCTATAAAATAACAACCCTACAAGTAAAAAGTAAATAAACAAGCAATGATTTCTTACAAGTCCAATCAATATTCAGTACCAATTGAATATATAGGTAAGAAACTAAATCTACAAGTAGAAGATAATTATTTATACCTATATGATAACATGAAATTGGTAGTAAGTCATTTATTAAGTGAAAAAAATTAAATTATAAAGAAGCTCATTATGAGCAATTTGTTAAACACACTTGGAATGATATAGATGAGAAAAAGATTAAAAGAACAAACTAAAAAGAAATCTAGCGATAATAGGAGAACGATTCAATGATAACAAATAGATCTAATTATACTAGATTAAAAAGAGAATTTAGAATATCTTAATTTAAAAGCAATTCAACCACAGACTAGATGAGATAATAGAACTAACTCAAAAATAGAACAATGTCGGTAATAGATATTCTATTGAAACTAACAGATTATGAAGTAGATGTGAAAAAAAGCAAAATGTAAAAAGAATCTATGATTAAAGTAGCTAATTTCCCTTATAATAGATCATTGAGATGATTTTTGATTTTTTTCATTCAATTCTGATATAAATGAATTAGAAATAAGGAACTTAGCTAGTTTAAATTTTATAGAAAACAATAAAAAAATTTAATATTTATAGGTAATAGTGGTGTTGGAAAGACTCATTTAGCAATAGCGATTGGAAGATTAGCAGCTAGTTCCGGTATTCAACATATTTTTATAAAATGTCATGATTTAATAGCAAACTTAAAAAGCCGCTCTAGCTGAAAATAGGCTAGAGCAGCGATTAAAAACACTATTCAAAGTATAGATTATTGATTATAGATGAAATTGGTTATTTACCTTTAGAAAAAGGTGATGAGCGGTTATTATTCCAACTAATAGACCGACGTTATGAAAAGAAGAGCATAATAGCCACATCTAATATTCCATTTTCTGAATGGGCTACATTATTTAGTGATGACAAAGTGGCTTCAGCTATACTTGATAGACTGCTTCATCATGCCCATGTAGTACCTATTATAGGTAATTCTTATCGACTAAAAGATCATGTTAGTTTTGAATAATTGTACATTTTTTTATTTTTGTCACTTTTTGTACATTTTTTTATATTGACATTTACAACTTCCTTTATAATAAAAACATAAAAGAAGAAATGGAGGAAAACAAAATGTCAAAACAAATTGTACTATTAGACGTGGACTATTCATCAAAAAAAGAAGGGAAATCTAATATGATTTTAATGAAACTCTGTAAGGGGAAAATGGAATAGGTGTTTTACGATTCCCTTGATAAAGTATAATTAAAATTGATATTGGATGCTTACCATCTAAAAAAATCATATTATAAAAGTTAAATATATAGTACATTTATGTTTTTATATGGTAAACTAGAATAAATAAATTTGAGAGGTGTAATATGTTAAAAAAATATATTAGAAAAATGTTTTATCTTCAGGAAGTAATGGAGCAGATGATAAAATTAAAGAATTAATTAATAATATTATTGGTGAGAATCAAGTTCCATCGTTTGTCAGTGATATATTAAACAAAGCATTAGAACAACTAAATCAAGGTGCAGGATCAGCGCTTGTGGCACCGATGATTAATAAAGTATTAGAATCATATTCTAAGGATAATTCATTAAGTAGTGATATGAGTGAGTTATTTAATATTACTAAGAATAGTGGAAGTGGTCTTAGTGATATAGCTGGAAATATTATTAATACACTAATCAAAAATAGTTTATGAAAAAGAAGCCGTGTTAATGGCTTCTTTTTGTATATTATTAGCATAACCTATGCTAGCAAGTCTCTCCACCTCAAGAAGAACCAGCTCCTGCAGTGCATCCGTAACAATGCATACCAGTGACAATTCTACGAACACCTGTATGATTATCTACAAGTTGACTTACATGGTTAACTTTACCAGAGATTTTAAGTTTTTCAATATAGTTGAAATCACAATCATATAGTGAACCATCAGGTCCAACAGAAATCATATTTCTACACATAAGCCCTGGCAATGTTGCAGGATTGTATGCTTTATAAAGTTTGTTCATATAACCTTCGTATAAATCTTCTCTATGTAAAAATTCAGAGAATCTTCCTATAGGATTGTTTGTTATTGCGAATAAATTATTAAAGACAATTTCAAAATTGTCATATAGTTTTTTCTTATAAGTTTTTTCTAGTGCTTCTTGTTTAGGAGGTAAAAACGCTCCATTTGGGTTATAGACTAGGTTTAAGATAAGGTCTTCTTCTTTACCATAACCTAGTTCATTTAGTCTTCTTAGTACTTCTATTGACTTAGGAAAAACACCTTTTCCACGTTGCTTAGCTACGACCTTTTCGTTGTAATAGGGTAGAGATGCAACTACTTGAACTTTTAAGTCACGATATAGTTCTGGTATGTCTCTATAAGCTGGAACATCAAGGATGATTAGATTTGTCCTTACAATTATGGTCTTTGCATACTGAGCGATTTCTTTTAAAAACCATCTAAAGTTTGGATTCATCTCAGGGGCACCACCTGTAATATCCATCGTTTTATATCTACCAACCTTAAATGCTTCAATTATCTGTTCAAAAGTTTCTCGAACCATATTATTTTTTCTTGTAGGTCCACCATCAACGTGACAGTGACTGCATGTAATATTGCACAAACTACCTACGTTGATTTGCATAATTTCAGGAAATTCTTCAGTTAATAAATATTGTTTTTCCTCAACTTGGTCAAAAAATTTAGGGATATTTAACTCTGTCATAATAATATTAGTTTGTTAATTTATCAGATAATTCTTTACTTTGAAGACCGTGTACAAGAGTAATACCAGCTTTCATTGCTGCAGCAACGTGAATAGCTTCTGCGATTTGATCTTGATCGCATCCTTCTTCTAAACAAGTACTAGTATAAGCATCAATGCAATAAGGACAAGCTTCAGCATGAGCTACAGCAAGTGCAATAAGAGCTTTTTCACGAGTTGTTAGTTCACCTTCAGCCATAACATTACCGTAGTAATTCATAAAGTTTTTCCAGTAATCAGGAGCGTCTTCACCAAATTTTCCTTCGCCAAATTCTATTAAATGTTTCTTTTTAAAATAATCTGCCATATTTATTCTCTCCTTTAAAATTTGTATATAAATTTATTATATGTTAGTTTGCATAAATAATCAATGAAATTGCCCAATTTATCTAGTACAGAGGTTATGTAAGATTTAGAAAAAATATGGTTCTAAAAAGTATCTAATCAGTTATCTTACATCTTTATACATTTTAGCTATTTCTTCAACAGGAACACCACGACGATACATTTTTTGGTACTGTTGCATTTGCCACATTGTTTTTGCAGTATGATTTTTATATCTTCTTGTAGATGTAGTGATAGGAGAGTCAATTACTGTAATTTTATAACTTAACGCACTTAAATCTTCTGATAGTTTATAATCTTCCATTAAAGGCATATCTTTATATCCTCCAACTTCATTAAAAACTTTCTTGGTTAGAAATATCGCTTGATCTCCAAAGGCAAGGTTAGTAATACTTGCACGCATATTAGAAACAAGTGAATTTATCCACATAGGAAAACTATTCGGATAGAATCTAATCTTTAGGCAGCCGACTTCAGTTGGGCAAGCAAGTACTTTTTCTATTACATCTTTTTGAAGAACACTATCACAATGAACGAACCATAGGATATCACCTTTAGCAATTTTTGCACCATAATTCATCTGATTAGCTCGTCCTTTCTTATCGGAAAGATAATATGAATAACCGAAATAAGTGAGTTCATCTAATATTTCTTTTGTTTTATCTGTAGAACCACCATCAATAAATAATACCTCGTGTTCTTTTATATTATGCAAACAATATAGATTATAAACGAAATCACGTATTGTTTTTTCTTCGTTATAAATTGGCACAATAATAGTAATCATAAATACACTCCTAAAATAATAGTTAATATAATTATAACATGTAACAAGGTATTTCAAAATGATAATTACCTTTAAATTTAGGACGTAAAGTATTTTTAATAAAAAATATAAGGAAATATAAAATATATATTGACAAATAAACTGTATCTATTGTATAATCACAGTAGATACAAAAAAACGTTTTATTATCTAATTGAACTATTTAAATTATATTAAAACAGATTAATTAGGAGGAGTATGATGAAAATAAAAATTTCTAATTTGTCATCTGTTCCGATATATCAGCAGGTGGCTACACAAATAAAAAGCAACATTCTTAAAGGTAGCTTAAAATACAATGATCAATTACCTTCTATTAGGAGTTTAGCTAAAGAGTTAGAGGTTGGTATCATTACAGTAAAAAAATCATATGAGGTATTGTTACAAGAAGAGCTAATATATTCAAAAGGTGCTGTTGGATATTTCGTAAATGATATAGATTTAGCTACTGTCTTAACGATAAAAAAAGAAGAATACTTAGACGAACTTAAGAGTATAATTGATAAGGCTGTTAATGATGGACTTAATATAAATGATATTAAGGAAATATTTAATAGTGTATTGGAGGAGAAGAGTAATGATAAAAGTGAATAAATTATTGATTAATAAAAGAACATTTCAACTTGGACCAATTGATTTGGAGTTAGAAGAAGGGTATGTCTATGCAATTACAGGTAACAGTGGAAGTGGTAAAACATTATTTCTTCAAACATTATTAGGAGGTTTATCTTCAGAGAAAAAAATGTAATTACTTATGATAATCTAAATTTTTCATGAAAAATGAAGTAGATATTAAAAAAAACTTTACTCTTATGTGGCAGATAGACCGTTATTCTCTGATTCATTACGAGTAGCTGAGGTGCTTTTATAAAATATATAAATTAGATGAAAGATTTAATATAGAGAAATGTTTTGAATTTTTTTTGAGTAAACATAAAGTATATCGTCATAAGAAAATATATGAACTATCTCAAGGAGAGAGGAAAAATATTATTATTTTCTATAGGAATTTATACAAAATCTAAAGTATTAGTTTTAGACAATCCATTTTCTGGTGTTGGTTTAATAGCTAGAAAAGAAATGATAGTACTTCTTAGAGAATATATGGATGAAGATAAAACTATTATTATAGTGACTGAAGAACCATATGTAATACAGAGTTTAGCAGATTACATTATTGTTTTTGAAAATGGGAGAATTACGATTAACGAAGATATCGTCGAATTACAAGCACGATTTAATACAACTAATATAGAGGGTATTTTACTTTCTGTATTGAAAGGAGAGGTTGAAAATGATTAAACAACAATATGAAACTAAATTTGGAGCAATTTGGAATTTAATATCAAGCAGAAATTATAGTATGCCATTATTTTACAAAGGATTATATATTTTATATTACTTTGTTACAATAACTACTATACTAGAATTATTATTTGATAAAAACATATATAATATTAGCTCTGATTAGCTCATTAATTATAGTCATAAATGGAAGAAAAATATGATGATCCCTGAGCAACAGTTTATTGAATACCTTCCTATTTCATTTAATAATAAAAGCAAGATACATTTATTATACTACATATATAAGTCTATTTGTGGGAGGACTGGTTGCATTTGTGCTTGATTTTTCTGTATCGTAGAGTCAATCCGATTGAGTATAGTTATGCTATAGTTGTAGTTATAGCTTTATCTAATTTAGCGATAATACAGATGATATATACTAAAAAAAATCATTTATATACTTTATTTTTAGGAGATATTTTTAATTAACCAATTAATAGTAAGCATATTTAGATTTTTCATTACTTGGAGTTTATAGTGGATTTACAGGACCAAAAATATGATAGTGCACAATTTAATATTATAAAATTATTATTGTTAATAGTAATTACAATAGTTTATCACTTTGTGAGTGTAAATATTATAAGCAACAGTAAAAGGGATACTAAAGTAAGTAAAAAGGATAGAATAAAAACTTATATTAATTTTGTTGTTGTTGTTGTCAAGTTCAAGTGGATATAAATTTTATAAAGATGCTAGTAAAGGCTATGCAGAAGGTTTTGCAGAAGGAGTAAAAGAAGCTTCTAAAGAAGCGTCTAAAGTAGGATTAGTCATAGGTTACAATAAGGAATAAAATAAAAAAATTTGAAAGAGGCTTAAAATACTGTATAGCGAGCCTCTTTTTTGTATAGAAGATAAAATCTAGTCAAAAGAGAAGATAAAAAAAGAAGACTTGGATAACCAAATCTTCTTATAATTAATATTTCTTATTTAAATTCTGCTGTGTTAACACGAACTCCAGGTCCCATAGTTGTAGTTACAGCTACAGATTTGAAGTAAGTTCCTTTAGCAGCAGCTGGTTTAGCTTTAGCTAAAGCGTCTTGAACAGCGTTGAAGTTCTCAACTAAGTCTTCAGTTGAGAATGAAACTTTACCGATTGGAGTGTGAACAACACCAGCTTTTTCAGCACGGTATTCAACTTTACCAGCTTTGATTTCATTAACTGCTTTAGTAACGTCCATAGTTACAGTACCAGTTTTAGGGTTTGGCATTAATCCTTTAGGTCCTAATACACGACCGATTTTACCAACTTCTCCCATCATGTCTGGAGTAGCTACGATTACGTCAAAATCAAACCAACCTTGTTGGATTTTAGTGATGTATTCACCTTGTCCTACGTAGTCAGCTCCTGCTGCTTCAGCTTCTGCTGCTTTATCACCTTTAGCAAAAACTAAAACTTTAGCAGTTTTACCAGTTCCTTTAGGAAGAACTACTGCTCCACGAACTTGTTGATCGTTTTTACGAGTGTCAACTCCTAAACGGAATGCAACTTCTACAGTTGCGTCAAAATTTACTGTACTTGTTTTTTTAGCTAATTCGATTGCTTCTACTACAGAGTATAGACTAGAAGAATCTACTAATTTAGCTGCTTCAAGATATTTTTTACCTTTTTTTGCCATTATAATTATCCTCCTATTCTCCTATTAAGATACCCATACTTCTTGCAGTACCTTCAATCATACGCATAGCTGCTTCAACAGAAGCTGCATTTAAATCTTCCATTTTTAGCTCAGCGATTTCTTGAACTTGTGCTTTTGAAACTGTAGCAACTTTGTCACGGTTAGGAACAGAAGATGCTTTTTCAATTTTAGCAGCTTTTTTAAGTAATACTGGAGCAGGTGGTGTTTTAGTAACGAATGTAAATGAACGGTCTTCATATACTGAGATTACTACTGGAATGATTAATCCTGCTTGGTCTTGTGTACGAGCATTGAATTCTTTACAGAATCCCATGATGTTTACACCAGCTTGACCTAACGCTGGACCAACTGGTGGAGCTGGGTTAGCTTTACCTGCTGGTACTTGTAATTTAACAACTTTTATAACTTTTTTAGCCACGATAAAACCTCCTATATATTTTTCGTGATGTGGTCATTTGAACGTCTTTAGATTTTTCGTTCTCCCACTCAATCAAGTTTTGTATTTTTACATACTTGAATATAATATCACAATGGATAAGTAATTGCAAGTGTTTTGATAAGTTTTTTAAAAAAAATTCTAACTTTATAACCATGAGTAAAAATATTTCTACTTAATTATTGAGTAGATAGTAAAAATAATACAACTAAGTTTATAATTATTCAAGTAATAACTATAAAAAAATTGCTATAAGAATTCGAATTATTCAAATTTATAAGTACTATATTATATAGTAGAAAAAAATTTGTAGATAGAGTTTTTTTCCCTAAGTGAACTATTGACATTTCTCTATAGGTAGTGTAGAATTGTAATTATGGTATGTGACAATTTATTCGAATTTTAATTGTCGAATAGTTGTTATATCATAATAAAAAAATTTTTTTCAAAATAGAAAGAGGTTGCAAGATGATTTATGGAATAATCAGTGTTGCAGCTTTACTTGTTGGACTTTTATTTGGATATATCATTTCAAAAAAATTCTATTCAAAAAAATTAGAATTATCTAAGCAAGATGCTGATCATATTGTTGGAGAAGCAAGAAAAGAGGCTAGATATATAGTAGAAAAAGAAACTACTATGGCCAAAAAAGAGGCTGAAGAGATAATTAATATTGCTAATAAAGAAGCAGAATTTAAAAAACAAGATATTCAAAGACAAGAAGATAGAATCGTTCAAAAAGAATCTTCATTAGAACGTCAAACAGAACTTTTAAATAAAAAAGATGAATTGTTAAGTTCAAGAGAGATGAAATTGGAAGAAAAATCTCAATTACTTGAAGAAAAAAGTACTGAGATTAATCAACTTAAGATTCAACAAGAAACAGAGTTGCAAAGAATTGCAAACTTAACAGAAGAACAAGCTCGTGAAGAGATTATGGCCGCAGTTGAAACTGATATGGCTAAAGATATGGCAATATATATAAGAAATAAAGAACTAGAGGCGAAAAGCGTTGCTGATAAACGTGCTAAAGAACTTATTGTTCAATCGTTACAACGTTTTGCAACAGATGTAGTTAGTGAAACTACAGTATCTGTGGTAGATCTTCCTAGTGATGATATGAAAGGTCGTATTATCGGTCGTGAAGGAAGAAATATTCGTACTTTAGAAACATTAACTGGTGTTGACTTAATTATTGATGATACTCCAGAAGCAGTTATCCTTTCTGGATATGATCCAATTCGTCGTGAAATTGCTAAAACAGCGATTAAATCACTTATCGATGATGGACGTATTCACCCTTCAAATTGAAGAAGCTGTTGACAAAGCGCGTAAAAATATTGATCAAGTTATTAGAGATGCTGGGGAACAAGCTACATTTGATCTTGGAATACACAATATGCATCCAGACTTAGTTAAAATTGTCGGTAAGTTAAAATATAGAACAAGTTATGGTCAAAATGGACTACAACACTCTATGGAAGTAGCGTATATTTCTGGACTTATCGCGGCTGAGCTAGACTTAGATGTAGCAACAGCTCGTCGTGCAGGTCTACTACACGATATTGGTAAAGCACTTGATCATGAGATTGAAGGTTCTCACGTTGAAATTGGTGTTGCTTTAGCACTTAAATATAAAGAAAATGCTATTGTTGTTAATGCAATTGCATCACACCATGGTGATACTGAACCTACAAATCCTATTTCTGTCATTGTTGCCACAGCGGATGCACTTTCTGCATCACGCCCAGGAGCTCGAAGAGAGTCATTAGAAAACTATATTAAACGTCTACAAAAACTTGAAGAAATCGCAAATGAACACAAAGGTGTTGAAAAAACATTCGCTATTCAAGCAGGTCGTGAGATTCGAGTAATCGTAAATCCTGAAGAAGTAGATGATACAAAAACTTACAAAATTGCCAAAGAAGTTAAAAATAAAATCGAAGAAACGATGCAATACCCAGGAAACATTAAAGTTAATGTTATCCGTGAGGTTAGAGCAGTTAAGCTTGCAAGATAATAAATTAAGCGATTGGATTGTCCAGTCGCTTTTTTGTATGGTTAGACGTATATAGATTTTTTTAATATTTATTCCTTTAAGTTATATAAAAAAATTATAATTAATTTCTCATGTAGTTGTTAAAAAAATATGTATAAAATAAATAAAATTTAATAGCAGATTGATATCGATTCTATATTTTTAGTTGGAAACTTTATAATTAAAAAAATAATAAATATGAATATTTGAAAATATAAAAAAATATATCTATATTTTTATGAGGGATATAACGATGAAATATAGAGTAATTCAGTCAAATAGTAATGAAGTAAGTGAAATGATATTTAATTAATAATTTTTTTGATATATATTAAAATAAAAAAATATATAATAAGGTACTATAGATACTGCGTTTGTTAATAAAAATTCATTGTTGTATAATATCTGTAGAATATTATAAGGAGACAAAAGTTATGTCAGAATATATACATACAAAGGCTTATTTAGAGCCTCAAGAATTATATGAATACACTAGTAAAAAAGGTGTGGCTAAAGCTTCGGGAAGCTTAAAATATATGTTAAGTTTAGGTTTCTTAGGTGGTGCTTTTATAGCAGTAGGGTACCTTGCTTATCTAAAAGTTGCAGGATCTATCCCTCATGAGTTTGGAGGATTAGGTGTCTTATTAGGTGCAGCTGTCTTTCCAATTGGATTAATATGTATATTAGTAGGTGGTGGAGAATTAATAACTAGTAATATGATGGCAGTTACATTAGCATTTTTTAATAAAAAAGTTAGTCTAGGAATGCTGGTGAAAAATTTAATTATTATTACTTTAGCAAATTTAGTAGGAGCTGTTTTTGTGGCGTATTTTTTAGGACATGTGACTGGATTGACTGAAGGGGCGACATTTGCAAAAACTTTAGCTACTGCTGAATCAAAAGTTAACTCAACTTTTTGGCAAGGTGTATTTTCAGGTGTTGGGTGTAACTGGTTAGTAGGTATGGGAGCATGGTTATCTTTCTGTGCTAAAGACGTAAGTGGAAAAATAATTGGGACATGGTTTCCAATTATGACATTCGTAGCTGTTGGTTTTCAACACGTTGTAGCCAATATGTTCGTTATACCAGCAGCAATGTTTGGTGGTGCTAATATTACACTAATGCAGTTTTTTAATAATATGTGTGTAATTTTTTTAGGAAATTTTTTAGGTGGAGCGCTATTAGTTGCAGGTTTATATACAATAGCCTATAAAAAGAATGATTAAAATATTATAATTATAATAACTGTTGGAAAACGTTTTATTTCTAATGGTTATTATTTTTTTGAAAAAAATAATTAATATAGATATATTTGTATACTTTAGACAAATAGAGATGTAGAAGGTTTATTAATTTGTATACATTTTAATGAAATCTGTATTAAAACAGGGGTTGAAAAAATATCATTGTTATTGTATAATCTTTATTGTAGATATAAAAAAGGTGTATCTATGTAATTATTATAAATTTTTTAAGGAGAGTGTTATTATGACAAACACTGTAGAATCTAAAGTATTTTTAGAGCCACAAGAAACTTACGAGTTAACTTGTAAAAAAGGTGTTGCTAAAGCGACTGCGAGCCTTAAATACATGTTAAGTTTAGGATTCTTAGGTGGTGCATTTATTGGGGTAGGTTTCTTAGCTTTACTTCGTGTATCTGGATCAATTCCTAAAGAATTTGGAGGAATTGGTGCATTATTAGGAGCATCTGTTTTCCCAATCGGACTTATTTGTATTTTAGTAGGTGGTGGAGAGTTAGTTACAGGTAATATGATGGCTGTAACTGTTGCATGGTTTAATAAGAAAATTAGTTTTAAACTATTGGCTAAAAACATGGTTGTTATTACATTTGCAAACCTTGTAGGTTCACTAGTTATTGCTTATTTCTTAGGGCATTTAACTGGATTAACTGGTGGAGCTATTGCAGCTAAAACTATTTCAGCTGGTGAATCAAAAGTATACTTAACATTCTGGCAAGTATTCTTCTCAGCTGTAGGTTGTAACTGGTTAGTAGGTATGGCAGTGTGGTTAAACTTCGCTGCTAAAGATGTAGGTAGTAAAATGTTTGGTGTATGGTTCCCAATTATGACATTCGTTGCTATTGGATTCCAACACTTGGTTGCGAACATGTTCGCAATCCCAGCTGCTATGTTTGAAGGTGCAAATATCTCAGTTTTACAATTTATCCAAAACATGGGTACTGTATTTTTAGGTAACTTTGTAGGTGCTGTTACATTAGTTTCTGCTCTTTACACATTTGCTTATAAAAAATAAGAAATAGTTATATAAATACAGATTTGCATTAAAAGTATTAGCAAATATAAAAGATGAAGTAGAGTCAATTCACTACTTCATCTTTTTATTAATGGCTTTAGCCAGTTGAGGAGGCGAAGTCTCCGAAACAAAAAACCACCCGCTATGCGGGTGTGAGATAAGAGTTAAACAATTGAAAAATCATCCTTTCTTGATAAAATAAGAGTAGTTCAAGCTCTAAAATAAAGAAAGGATGATTTTAATTATGGCAAATAAACATAATAGTTTATCGCATACAAAGTGGTTATGTAAATACCATATTGTATTTACACCTAAGTATAGACGAAAAATAGAATTTAATCAATACAAACGAGATATAGTAGATATAATAAAAAGGTTATGTAAGTATAAAGGAGTGGAAATAATAGAAGGGCATATAATGCCAGATCATATACATTTGCTGTTATCAATACCACCCAAATATAGTGTATCAAGTTTTATGGGGTATTTGAAAGGGAAAAGTTCACTGATGATATTTGATATGCATGCAAATCTAAAATATAAGTATGGGAATAGAAAGTTTTGGGCAGAAGGATACTATGTAAGTACAGTAGGTTTAAATGAAAGTACAATAAAAAAAATATATCAGAGAACAAGAGGCGCATGATATTGCAATTGATAAATTGACAACAAAAGAATATACAAATCCATTTGGAAATAAGAAAAAATAGATAAACCCGTTTAACGGGTAGCGGGCGTAAAAATACAATAGGGCTTGAACGAATGTGAAAGCCAGCACCTTGAGGTGCGTGTTAGTAACAAAGGGTTATACCCGAAGAGAAAACCACCCCTTTTCAGGGGTGGTCATTATTTTTTATATAGTTAGGTTTTCTGTAGTATATTGTGAAAAAAAGATTCCAAATCATTAAACTTGGAATCTTTTATTTTTATATTATTCTTCTACTTTAACAACCCATCCGAATTTATCTTCAACTTTTCCTAATTGGATACCAGTAAGTAGGTTGTAGATTTTTTGAGTCCATTCTCCTGGTTTATCATCTTTGATAAGTTCTAATTTCTTAGTACCATCGAATAATTCACCAACTGGGGCAATTACCGCAGCAGTACCACATAAGAATACTTCTTCAAGTTTTCCGTTGTCATATGCTTCATAAACTTCTTCTAGAGATAGTTTTCTTTCTTCTACTTTTTCACCTAATGATTTAAGTAATTCTAATACTGATGCACGAGTGATACCTGGAAGGATAGAACCGTTTAATTCAGGTGTAACGAATGTTCCATCGATTTTGAAGAAGATGTTCATCGCTCCTCCTTCTTCGATGTATTTTTGTTCTACTCCATCAAGCCATAGAGATTGAGAGTAACCAAGTTCTTGTGCTTTCTTTTGACCTTTAAGAGATCCAGCGTAGTTACCTGCAGTTTTAGCGAATCCGAATCCACCACGTACAGCACGTACATATTCGTGTTCTACGAAAATTTTATTTGGTTGAAGTCCAGCTTTGAAGTAGCTTCCTGATGGAGATAAGATGATTATAAACTTAACTTCGTTGTTTGGATGTACTCCAAGAGCCTCTTCTGATCCGTATAAGAATGGTCTTACATATAGTGAAGTCCCTTCAGATTTTGGAATCCAGTCTTTATCGATAGAGATTAATTTTTTAAGAGCTGCTAATGCGAACTCTTCATCCAATTGTGGTAAAGCTATACGGTCTGATGATTTGTTTAAACGTCTAAAGTTTTGTTCTGGACGGAATAAAACAGCTTCTCCGTTAGCGTTGTATGCTTTCATTCCTTCAAATACACTTTGTCCATAGTGTAGTACGTTTAAAGCTGGAGATACTGGGATTGGTCCATAAGGTACGATACGTGGATCATACCAGCCTTTGTCTGCTGACCAGTCCATAACGAACATGTGATCAGTGAACACCGAACCAAATCCTAATTTATCATCTGGTGTTTTTTCTTTTGGATTAGTAGTAAGTTCTACTTTTATATCATTTACAGTTAGTTTTGTCATAATTATATTACTCCTTTTTCTTAACAATTAATTTTAAAAATTTCTTAAAAAAATATTATAATACTAATCTAAGTTTTTTTCAATACTTTTCTTTAAATTTTTCTGAAATTTTTAATTGAAATATCCGAAATTACATGTTGAAAAATTTTATGAAGATGCTATAAAATATTATTAAATCATTGTTTATAATTTGATTTAATATTGTTGATTGTAATTCAAATTTTTTTGAAAATATGTTACAATATTAGAGATGTTACATTAACAATGTATCTAAAATACATAAAAAAAGGAAGATAGATATATGGAAATAAAAAAACATTAGAAAATAAATTTAACACATCTTTAGCTAATCTTACGGGATCACCGATAAGAGAATTTGACAGATATGCTTCTTCTATAGAAGGTATTATTAAATTGACATTAGGTGAACCAGATTTTGATACTGCTGAAGAAGTAAAAGAAGCAGCAAAACGTGCTTTAGATAATAATAGAACACATTATTCAGTAAATAATGGTATTGAAGAATTACGAACAGCTTGGGCTGAAAATTTAGAGAAAAGATATAATTTAAATTATAGTCCTGAGGAAGTTATCGTAACAATTGGTGCTTCTGCAGCTATAGAGCACACGATTTCAGCCATTACAAATGAAGGGGATACTATTTTAGTGGTAACACCTTATTTCTCAGCATATGAAGGTGTGGGTATTTTAAATAAATGTAATATTAAGTTTATTGATACTGTTGATAATGGTTTTAAAGTTCTTCCTAGTGATTTAGAAAAAGCCCTAGAAGAAAATAAAGATGCTAAAGCTATTTTAATTAACTATCCTAACAATCCAAGTGGGGTTTCATATACAAGAGAAGAAGTAAAAGCAATTGCTGATGTATTAGGGAAATATGATATATTTGTAATTAGTGATGAAATATATGGAGATATTACGTACAATTATAAACACACATCATTAGCAGAATTTATACCAGAACAAACAGTTCTAATTAGTGGATTATCTAAATCTCATGCTATGACAGGATGGCGTGTAGGATTTATTGCTGCTCCATTAGCAATGATTAGAAATAGGTGTATTCCACCTGTTTACCGTATCTGGTGCAGCTACATTTATTCAAGATGCAGCAGTAGTTGCTTTAAATGATGCAAATGTAGATAAATACAACCAAAATATGATTGAAACATATAGAGAAAGAAAAGATTATATGGTTCCCAAACTTCGTGAATTAGGATTTGAAATTCCTGAAATTGATGGAGCATTTTATATCTTCGCTAAAATTCCAGCTGAATATCGTGACTTAGGTGCGATGGAATTTTGTAAATTATTAGCGAAAGAAGCTCGTGTTGGGGTTATTCCTGGTACAGCATTTGGGAAAGCGTACAACGACTTCTTTAGAATTAGTTATGCAACGAGCATAGAAAACATTAGAGAGGCTGTTGAAAGAATTTCTCAATTTATGAATAAATAATATAGTAGAAAGGTTATTTAAATGAAAGGTAAATTCATAACAGTAGAAGGTTCAGATGGTTCAGGGAAAACGAGCTTTATCAACTTTGCTATAGAATATTTAAAAGAAAAGGGGTATAAAGTTATAACGACACGTGAACCAGGAGGTACAGATTTTAGTGAAAAAGTAAGAGAGCTTCTTTTTGATAGTTCAAATGATATTGACGCTAAAACTGAAAGTCTACTATTTTGTGCGAGTCGTCGTGATCATATAGTAAAAAAAATACTACCATATGTAAATGATGGGTATATTGTAATCTGTGATCGTTTTGTTGATAGTTCAGTAGCTTATCAGTCTTATGGTCGTGGTCTTAATAAGCAAGATATACTAGATATTAATGCCTATGCAACTGATAATTTAGAGCCGGATTTAACATTATACTTTTGTGTAGATGTTGAAGTAGGGTTAGCTCGTACCAAAAATAGAGATGACAATAATCGAATGGATCAAGAAAGTTTAGATTTTTATAAAAATGTCAAACGCGGTTATGATGATCTTTCAAAAGAATATAGTGAACGTATTAAAGTAATTGATGCTGGTGATACGTATGATAATGTGCAAAAAAAGGCACTTTCTATATTGGAAGGATTTTTGAACAATGAACTTTAGTAAAGATACAGTTGTAATAAAATCTTTAACAAATACATTAAAAACCAATAAACTATCCCATGCCTATCTAGTAGTAGGCGAGGATAGTTTATATTCTGATGAGTTTATTTTAAGTTTTGTTAAAGCAATTTTTTGTTTAGAAAAATAAAGATAAAGAATTTTTATAGTTGTGAAAATTGTAAAAAAACTGCAATAGTATAAATCATGGGAATTATGTTGATTTTTATAAACTAGCAAGTGAAACTTCGATAAAGAAAGATGAAATCCAAACATTAAAATCCGATTTAAGTGTAAAATCATTTTATGGTAAGAAGATTTACTGGATAAAAGATATTGAAAAAATGACTGAGCAAGCAGCTAATAGTCTTCTTAAATTCTTGGAGGAACCAGAAGATGATATTATTGCTATTCTTAGTTGTAAAAATATTAGTGCAGTACTACCGACTATTATTTCACGATGTCAACAGATAAAATTAGTAGGGCAAAGTGAAAATGATGAAGTTGAAACTAATGAGGAGTTAACTAAACTAATAGTTGAGTATACCAAAAAGATATAGTAGAAAACCTCATCTAGCAAATATTTATATCTTAGAAAAATTAAAAAAACAAAAAGAAGATATAGTTGAATTTTTTTAATCACTTGAGCATTCAAACAACTAATAGTTATACTGATAAAAAAATTTACACGATGTAGTTAATATTAGTAAAGTTCAGGAGAAAAATTTTTATTAGCTTTAAGTGATTTTTAATTCTAATGTAAATGCAACCTTAGTATTAGAGAAATTTCTTTTTACAATTTTATTAGATAATAATAATTTAGATTTTTTTATTGTGAGGTTAGTATGGAAGATAATTTAAGAATTGATATAGTTTCGAAAAAAATTATAAAATCTTACAAAAAAAGTTGATTATTATAGTATGTCAACAGATTCTTTTTTTACTACCTTATTTTTGCGAATGTACCTAGAAGTTTTAAGAAAAAAACATTATCGAACTTTGTAGTGGTAATGGTGGAATTTCAATTATTCTTAGAGAAAAATCTGACGCGAAAATTGAAATGTTAGAAATACAAGAAGATTTAGTAGAATTAACTAAAAAAAGTTTAGTGTTAAATGATATAATTAATGTTGATGTGAAAAATGGGGATATAAAAAAAATGTAAAAAGAGTATTATAGACCGTCATCATTTGATTATGTGATTTGTAATCCACCGTATTTTCCTGTTGAGAATATGCCGAATCAACGAGAAAAATTTAATCATAATATTTCACGACATGAGATTTTATGTAATCTAAGTGATGTAGTTCAAGCGATTAGATATCTTGTTAAACAGAATGGTAAATTTTCATTGGTTCATAGAACTTATAGGATAAGTGATATTATTTCTGAATGTGAAAAAAATGGATTAGCTATTAAACGAATAAGATTTGTTTACAGTAAACCAACAAGTGAAACTAGTAAGATAGTATTAATAGAAGGAAGTATCTCAAAAGTTAGTGATATTAAAGTAGAACAACCGTTTTATATTTACAATGAAGATGGTAGTTATACAGATGAAATGAAGAAAGTGTATGGTATTTATGAGTAGTTTTATGTATGTAGTTGAGTGTTGCGACAAAACTTGGTATACTGGATATACGACAGATATTGTTAGAAGAATAAAAACTCATAATGCCAAAAAAGGTGCGAAATATACTAGAGTAAGAGTACCGGTAGAACTTATATATTATGAAGAATTTGATACTAAGAGTGAAGCAACACGTGCAGAAAGTTCATTCAAAAAACTAACACGAGGAAAAAAGGAAGAGTATATTTTTATTAAATTTGGATACAAATAAAAAAAGCAAGAAATAAAAAGATTTTTAATATGAAAATAAAGGATAAATAACTATGTTATATTTAGTAGGAACGCCGATAGGTAATTTAGAAGATATTACATTAAGAGCATTAAGAGTGCTAAAAGAAGCGGATATTATAGCTTGTGAAGATACAAGAAATACACAAAAATTATTGAATCATTATGAAATAAAAAGGTAAAAAAACTACTTAGTTATCACGAACATAATGAGGATAAGATGAGTGATAAAATAATTGAATACTTAGAAGATGGATTAGAGATAGCGTTAGTAACTGATGCTGGTATGCCTTGTATTTCAGATCCAGGTTATGTATTAGTTGATAAAGTAAAAAGTGCAGGGCTTGACGTTGTAGCTTTACCTGGAGCTAATGCAGGACTTACAGCACTTGTAGCTAGTGGAATAGAATCTTATAATTATACTTTTTATGGATTCTTACCACGAAAAACTAAAGAACTTAAACAAAAGTTAGAAATTATTTTAAGCTCGAAAACAACTGGTATTTTGTATGAAAGTCCACACAGGGTAAAGAACTTAGTGGAAGAAATTTCGAAAATCTCACCGACAAGAAAAATTGCAGTAGCAAGAGAACTTACGAAAATGTTCGAACAAATTGAAACATTTGAAGCTAATGTAATACTAGAAATGCTAGGTGAAAAGATTAAAGAAAAAGGGGAGTTTGTTGTTATTATCTCTCCATCTAGAGAAGAAGAATCTCAAGAAGTTAACCTAGATGATATTGTAGATGAAATATACGAAAAAAAGTACAAAATGGTGAAAAAAATCAGAAGCTATCAAAAATATTGCTAAAAAAATACGGAATAAATAAAAAAAGAGGTTTATAGTTTGTATCATGAAAAAAATATGATTAGTTTCATAATAGTAAATATATTAATAGTGATGTTTTTTTAATCGCCGCAATACATATTAAAATATTTTTTTCTTGCCATTAACATTTTTTTGTATTCCTAAATATATATATGATTTATAGAAGAAGTTCAGAGTTGGATAAAAATGAACAGAAGAAAAAAATTATGTTGCATAATGTAAAAGAATTCTTTAGGGGTAATTCTAGGATATACCGAAGCACATAATGATGAATTAATTACTAAAGAAGAACTAGATGAAAGAATCAATGAAGAGATTCAGGAGATAGTTTCAATGATAAAAGACGAGATCTATAAGTAGAACTCGTCTTTTTGTTTTTTATAAGATAGGTGCTGATTCAAAAAAATCTAACTTTTTAAAAAAAGAGTATATGATAACTCATGGTCGTAGTGATTTATTGATATCTAAATGCGCTTTATAAAAAGCTTTTTTAGATATCTAATAAACTTTGCAGGGGTAACTCGACAAAATCGATTTTGGAGAAATCACGATTTTTGAGTCACTCCCATACACAATTTAAATTATTCATTACAATTATTTATAATTCTTTGATTCTCTCTAATTTTTCTTTCTACGTTTTTTTCCATGTTTTAGCAGAAAAAGAATACAATTAATGGCATTAACTCTAAACGACCTAATAACATAGATATCGATAATATCATTTTTAGTAAAATGAGGAATTTTAGAAAAAGTTACTCATTGGACCATAGTGATTGAATGCTGGTCCAGCGTTACTAATTGATGTTATTGTTAATGAAATCGCATCTTCAAAATCGTTTATTTGGAAAGTTATTAAAAAAATAAAAATTATAACATATACAAATCCGAATAATAATAAATAATTCGAAAGTGGAGTAGTGTCCTTAATTACTTTCCCATCGATTTTAACCATTGCTATTTTCCTTGGATTTAAAGCTTTACTTATACTTAGCTTGGCATTTTTAACGAAGAAAATAAGTCGAGGAATTTTTATACCTCCAGCTGTACCTCCTGTACATCCTCCAACAATCATAAGTATTAATATTATCATTTTTAGAAAATACTGGCCAAATATTAAAGTCGTTATATGTAAAACCAGTGGTTGATACAACTGATGATACAGTGAAGAATACATCTAATAAACTATGATTTGGTGTATCATATGAACGATAGATATCTAAAAACATGATTACAGAAAGAATTCCAATCATCCCAAAGAACCATCTTAGTTCTTCACTTTTTAATACTTTAAAATATCTTTTAAAAATAATAAAGTAAAAGTAAACTAAGATTCATTGAGAAAATAAGCATAAATATCGCAATTACAACTGTAACATAAGTGCTGTTATAATATGCAATACCTGCATTTCTTACTGAAAAGCCACCAGTTCCAGCAGTTGAAAATGCAAGATTAATACTATCAAAGAATCCAACTCCACCAAACATTAAAAATAGAAATAGCATGATTGTTAGCGCTATATATATTCCATATAAATAAATTGCTGTTTGTTTCATAGAAGAGACGACTTTACCGAAATATGGACCTGGAACCTCTGCTTTAGCTATATGAATAGTATGAGGTGATCGAGGTAAGACTGCTAGTGCAAAGACGATAACCCCCATTCCTCCGATGAAGTGAGTGAAGCTTCTCCAGAATAATAAACTTTTATTTAATGCTTCAATATCTTCCAGTATAGTTGAACCAGTAGTAGTGAATCCACTAACTGTTTCGAAAAAACTATCGATATAATGAGGTATTTCTCCTGACAAATAGAAAGGTAATGCTCCAAGTAATGAAAAGATAACCCAAGTAAGTGTTACAATTACATATCCTTCTCTTTTATAAAAATCACGCTCGATAACATCTCTTGTTGAAAAATGTAATATTAATGCTAGAACAAAACAAATCATAATTGTTACGAAAAATGAATTTGTAACATTGGAAGGTTCTTTATAAATAAATGATACAATAGTAGGAAGAATTAGTAATCCAGCTAAAAGTATCATCATTTTTCCTAGAACGTGAAAAATCATTTTAAAATTCATAGGTTACCTCCCAACAAGAATGTCATCAATATGTTCAAGTTTTTGTTGATAACTAACTACGACTACATTATCATTCACTTTAATTTCATCATCACCATTTGGGAAGATTTGTTTATTATTACGAATTATAAATGCTATAAGCATATTATCGTTAATATCAAGATCTTTTAATTTAATACCGATAACTTTTGAATTTTCGCTTGAAATTTTAAATTCAATTACTTCAGCTTTATTATTCGATATCCTATAGAAGTTTTCTATATCTGTTGTACGGCTACATTGTAAAGATTTTGTATGTTTTTTTATTATATTTCCTACTATTTCTTTAGGAGTGATATAAGAATATTGACCGATATCCTCAGCTATCTGTTTTAGAGATGCACGGTTAACTTTTGCGACAGTTTTTCTTTATACCAAGTTTATGTGCATATAAATTAATTATGATATTTTCTTCATCAAGTCCAGTTAATGAGATACAACTATCAAATGTTTGAATCCCTTCTTCGATTAATGTATCACGATCGCTACCATCAGCCCAAATAACATCGATATCAGGATATGTTTCGCTAAATGAAATAGCTTTTTGTTTATCGAGTTCTATTACTTTAGTGTAAAATGAAACTTTTTGTAAAAATTCTACAAGGTAATGAGCAACTTTTCCACCACCAATAATTAGAGAAGAAGTTATTTTTCTTTTCTAGATTATCTTTATTTCCTAGTAGTTTATAGAATTTTTTTAAGTTTTTTTATTAGAAGCGGTTATATGAACTTTATCTCCAACTTCAAAAATATAGTTTCCACGAGGTACAAAAACTTCTCCTTTTCTTTCTACTAAACATACAAGTGAAGGGAAATCTATATATTTTCTACTTTCAATTAGAGACACTCCTTTGAGTAAACTGTTCTCATTTATTATAACTTCTAGAATATTAAATTTATTGTTAGAAAAACTCTCGACTTTAGTAGCAGTTGGATATTTTAACATATAAAAAATTTGTTTGGCTGCTTCGTACTCAGGGTTAACCATAAGATCTATCCCTAGAGATTGTTTAATAAATTCTTTTGTTTTAGAATATTCAGGGTTACGAATTCTCGCTATTGTATATTTTGCACCCATTTGTTTAGCTGCAATACAAGCTATCATGTTGATTTCATCACTTGTAGTAACAGAAATAAACATATCAGAATTAGCTGCATCTGCTTCTGCTAAAATATCTGAATTTGCTCCATTACCAACTAGTCCGTTGATATCGTAAGTTTCAACAAGTTTTTCAACACGACGTTCATTTGTGTCTATAATTGTGACTTCATCAAATGTGTTAGAAAAATCCTCACAAAGAAGTTCTCCGACTTTTCCGCCACCGACTATAATTACTTTCACTTTCATACTCCTTTTTTTAATGATATTCATATTATAACCTAAAATAAAATAAATTACCATAAGCTTTATAGTTATGATAGTATTAACAAGAAGAAATATACTTTTTAGAAATAATATTACACACTTAACAAAGCATAAGGATTAATTATATAAAAAAAATATAATTTGTATATATAGCAAATATAAATTTTTAAAAATAGGGAAAAAAATTAGAGATATAATAAAGATTATAATTTAGATAGGTGTAATAAAGGCTACAGGGGCTGATCCAAAAGTCCTAAATTTTAACAAAGTGTATATGATAATTCATAGACGCAGTGGTTTATTGATATCTAAATTCGCTTTAAAAAAGCTTTTTAGATATCTAATAAACTTTGCGGGGGTGACTCGACAAAATCGATTTCTCCAAAATCACGATTTTTGAGTCACTCCCATTGTGTTTGAAATGAAAATGATGTTAGTGGGATAATATAAATATTTTTACCAAAGTCTATTAAAATACTTTTGTTTATGTTATAATTAATGTTGGGAAATAATCTATTCATTTATTCTTAATGGTAAATTGAGGAAGAGGAGGAATAAGGTGGCAAAAATATCTAAACAAGACATTGACTATATATTTGATAATATTGATATAGTTAGTCTAGTTAGTGAATATGTCAAATTAGAAAAAAGAGGACAAAATTATTTAGGTTTATGTCCATTTCATAATGAGAAAACACCATCGTTTACTGTTTCTCCAGAGAAAAAAATAGCCCATTGTTTTGGATGCGGTAAAGGTGGAAATATTTTCCAATTTGTTTCGCTAATTGAAAATATTACATATAATCAGGCAATCGTAAAGCTTGGAGCAAGGTTAGGACTGAATATAGAGTCGAAAATTAATTTAGAAGCTAATTACGATTTGAATAATGAGCTGGACATAATGTATTATGGGCATATGCTTTTAGCAGATTATTATAACTATATTTTACTAAATACAAAAGAGGCTGAAGAGGCACTTAATTATTTATTAAATAGGGGATTAAGTATTGAGGTTATTAAACACTTTAATTTAGGATATGCCCCTCGTGATAATAACATTGCTTTAAACTTTTTTAACTCTAATCAAATTAATTTAGACTTAATGGTTGAAGCGGGACTATTAGGGAAAAATGAAAATGGTATTTATTACGATGTATTTAAAGACAGAGTAATGTTTCCTATAAAAAATAATCAAAATCAAGTTGTAGCATTTTCAGGAAGAACTATGTCAATGGACAAAAGTGTTGCGAAGTACTACAATACTCATGAAACGAAAATTTTTGAAAAGAGAACAGTTCTGTATAACTTCTCAGATGCACGCTCATTTATAGCTAAGGAAAATGAAGTGATATTATGTGAAGGTTATATGGATGTAGTAAAAGCTCATCAAAATGGTATAAAAAATGCTGTTGCATTGATGGGAACAAATATAGACAATAATAAATTAAAAGAGATTTTATCGCTTGTGAAAAAGGTCACATTAAGTTTAGACAATGATGATGCTGGTTCAAAAGCACAGATAGAAATTGGGAATAGGATTATCCAGTCAATAGATAATGTCTATAAATTGAAATTTTCAGGGGCTAAAGATTTAGATGAATTTTTATCAGACAAAAATTCTAAAAATCAAGATTTTGATGCGATAAATTATGTAAAAAAAATAATAAAGAGCACTTTATTAACTATAAAATTGAATATTGTAAAAAAATGATTCCAAAAAGTAATATTGAACAAAGAATCATCTATAAAAAAATGAATTACTTAAAAAAATATTGCATATATAGAAGATGAATCACTAAAATACATATTGCTTACTAATTTGGCAGAGGAGTTCGAAATCGAACGACAAGTTCTTCTTAGAGAATTAGGTCAAGTGAATGTGAAAAGAAAACAAGCGGCTGTAGAATGGGTAGCACCAACTAGTCCACAACAGTTGTTTAGACTAACAAATTATGATAAAAAAGTGTGTAAGTTGTTTAAATACTTTTTTGTAGATAGGGCGTTATTTATTGAAAAATATAATGATTTAGAGAAGTGTAGCTTCCCACAAGAAGTATTTGTGAATCTTATGGATTACTTAGTTATTTATTATAATAATAATCTTGAATTTCATATCCATAAATTCGTTCATAGTATTGAAGATGAGGAAGTTGTTAGACTTGCTACTTATATAGATGAAACTGATTTTTCTAATAGAAGAAAAATCCAACATCAGAAGTTGTAAGTGATTATATCAATTATTTTTTTCAAATAAACAAATAACATTAGAAGAGATAAAAAGAGACTTAGAGTTGCGATTCAAGAGATGGATGTAGAAACTCAAAAAGAATTGCTGCTACAGTTGAAAAAAAGTATAAAAAAAATAAAAAGGAGAAGAACATGACTAAGAAAGCAAAAAGATTTTTGAAACAATAAAAAAAGAATTGTTAGAAAAAGGTAAGAAACAAGGTGAATTAACTCAAGAAGAGATTGTAGATGCATTATCAAAAATTAGACATTTCTTCTGAAGCGATGGATGATTTCTATGAGGAATTAAATAATGAAGATATTATTTTAATCAATGTGAATCATGTAGAAGAAGAGGAGGAAGAGTTAGATTTAGAAGATTTATCAGTTCCAGCTGGAATTAGAACTAATGACCCTGTAAGAATGTACTTAAAAGAAATTGGTAAAGTTCCATTATTATCAAAAGAAAAAGAATTAGAGCTTTCTAAAATTATTGAAACAGGAACAGAAGCGGAAAAAGAACAAGCTAAAAAAGATTTAGCTGAAGCTAACTTACGTCTTGTAGTTAGTATTGCAAAACGTTATGTAGGACGTGGAATGCTATTCTTAGACTTAATTCAAGAAGGTAACATGGGATTAATTAAAGCTGTTGAAAAATTTGATTATTCTAAAGGATTTAAGTTTTCAACATATGCAACATGGTGGATTCGTCAAGCAATTACTCGTGCAATAGCAGACCAAGCAAGAACGATCCGTATTCCTGTTCACATGGTTGAAACAATTAACCGTCTGATTCGTATTCAAAGACAATTACTTCAAGATTTAGGACGTGAACCTAAACCAGAAGAAATAGCTAAAAAAATGAATATGACTCCAGAAAAAGTACGTGAGATACTAAAAATAGCTCAAGAACCAGTATCATTAGAAACACCTATTGGTGAAGAAGATGATTCACATTTAGGAGATTTTATCGAAGATAAAGAAGCACAATCTCCAGTAGAGCATGCGGCTAACGAATTATTAAAAGAACAACTAGAAGAAATTTTAGAAACACTTACTGATCGTGAGGAAAATGTATTAAAATTACGTTTTGGTCTAAAAGATGGTAAGACTCATACACTTGAGGAAGTTGGTAGTGCGTTTGGAGTAACACGTGAACGTATCCGTCAAATTGAAGCGAAAGCTATTAGAAAATTAAAACACCCATCTAAGCTTAATAAACTAAAAGGGTTCATGGAATAATAGTTAATTGAATTGATTCGTATCGATTAAACTTATAATAATGGTAATAGATAATATTTAATGAGATTATTATATCAGTAAAAAAAGGCAGTGTAAAAACTGTCTTTTTTTATTATGGGGAAGATTTATTTTAATTTTGTAATATTTTTTGCTGTAATCGATATAATTTAACATTAAAAATCTAACTTTACGTATTATAAATAATAATTAAAAAGAAAAAGTAAAAATAATAAGGTGTATTTACATTGTTATACAACAATTTTTTTCGAAATAATAGTAAAAATATATTTGTGCAGTTGAATTGTCGCTAATTTAATATCATAAAAAAACAAATTGATTTTTTTATAAATCCCTAGTATATAATAAAAGTGTAAAATATGACAAAATAAATTAAGGAGGAAGTTATTATGGAAAAGAAAGAAAAAATGAAACATCCCAAAGGTCTTCATTTAGTAAATTTAACAACTGTTATACAAAACTTTTATGCTTATGGTATCATCGGGTTCATGATTCTGTTCTTCACAACAGGGACTGCAGAAGGTGGATTAGGTCTTGAAAAAGGATTTGCGGTAACTTTATACGGTTACTATGCCGCTGCAGGATATATGATGGCTCTTATTGGTGGTTGGTTAGCCGATAAATACCTAGGTCTTCAAAAATCTATCATCTTAGGGACATTGTTTAGTTGTATAGGTTATATTGCATTATACTTCTCAACTAGTGAATTATGGACAGTAATTTCAAGTTTAATTCTTTTACTAGTTGCGGCAGGTATTGGTAAAGGTAACATTAGTGCTATAGTTGGTGCTCTTTATGAACGTGACCAAGTTACAATGAAAGACGCAGCATACAGTATTTTCTATATGGCAATAAACATTGGTAGTTTATTTGGACCAATCGTTTTTGGATTAATTACTGATAGTTGGTTTGCTAATGTTGCTAATGACGGAAAAATTGTATCATACGGATATCGTGTTGGATTCTTAGCTGCTGCTGCACTTGCATTCTTACAATTTGCAGTATTCGCATTCTTTGCTCCTACTTGGTTAAAAGATAAAGGTAAATACCCAACAGCAAGTAAAGCTGCTAAAAAATCTGTTAACCATCCATTAACAAAAATTGATATGGATAGAATGAAAGCTATGGCAGTAATGTTTGTTTTCTCAACTTTATTCTGGGCTGCTTGGTTCCAAACTCAAACATCATTTGCTATCTTAACTCAAAAAGCGGTGGATAGAAATATCTTCGGATGGACAGTGCCAACACCTTGGTTAGTTTCATTCAATGGTCTATTATGTGCAATTTTAGCTCCAGTGTTCGGTGCGCTTTGGGTTAAATTAAGTAAAACAAAACGAGGAGACTTAGATACTGGTACTAAAATGGGTCTAGGAATGATAATTTCAGGATTAGCTTTCGTAGTAATGGTATTAGGGTTAAATACAATCAATGGTGATGTTGAAAGTGGAATGAAAATTAACATCATGTATGTTCTTTTAACATATGTATTATTAACAGTTGGGGAATTATTCTTATCTCCAATCGGAATGGCAATGTTCAATAAACTTGCTCCAGCAAAATATGCTTCATTAGCAATGGGTATTTGGTATTTAACATTCTCATTAGCTAACATTATCTCTGGATACTTAGCTAAATTAACTGTTCAATTAAACTATACTCAAGTATTCACATATATCGGTGGAGTAGTAATTGTTCTAGGTGCAATATTAGTTCTACTTAAAGGATACCTAAATAAATATATGCATATTGACAAATTAGAAGAAGAAGCAAAAGCTATGGCTGATGCTGAAGAAAAAGAAGCTGAAGTAGCTTAACAGATAATTTAAAAACGATGAAAACAATAAAAACTCAAGGTTATTACAGATGTGATAGCCTTGAGTTTATTGTTATTTTAGTATTTATGTACTATTTGAAATTAATATCTAATAGTGGATGAAAATATCGCCATGTTCATTAGCTGGTCTAAATAGTGTAATTATAAATGAGAAAACAGCTATTATTGATGGTATAAATGTCCAACAAAAATAATAGACACAGTATTCCTTTAAAAATTTTTTTACCAATATAAAAAAATATTGAATTCCAAAATGTCCTAAGAAGAATATAATTAGAAGATATACAATTTTTGTTAACGTATCTTCCAGGAATATACCCTCGATTCATATTAGGATCATAGTAATATTTAGTCATAAATTGACCTCCATTTGGATTAGTTATGCATATAATACCACAAAAAAATATAGGATACAACAGAGGATGCTCATATAATTTAAATTGTTGAAATAAAAAAAGTACTTAATAATCTTCATCGAGATTAAATTAAGTACTAATCTATTATCTTTTAGTTTTAAGATTTTCTTTCCAATCTTGAAGACCATTTTTTAACATGTAGACATTTTTGTAACCATGTTTTTTAAGAGTTAAAGCTGCACGAGGAGCTAATGTTCCATTTTTATCGCAAAGATAAATAGGTTGGTCTTTTCTTAAAGATGAATAAAGGAAATTGAATTGAGAAGATGGCATGTTACGAGCACCATTGATGTGAGCGTATTTGAAATCTTCTTTTTCTCTAACGTCAATTAATTGAACTTTTCTAAGATTTTTTCTAAATTCTTCATAAGGAAGTTTTGTTACAGCACCTTTTAATCTAAAATAATTAAAAAGTCCAACTGCTCCTAAAACAACCACTAAAACTATTGTTGATAGTAAAAATGATGACATAATGAACTCCTTTTTTTATTGTAATATCTGTAAATGAATTATATCATAATTTGAATATTTCTTCAATATTGTTTATAATTATTATGAAAGCTAAAAAGTATAAAAATAAATTTATTGGAGAAAAAAATGATTACATCAGTTAGTAATAAGAAAAATTAAAGATATACAAAAATTAAAAAGAAAATAAAAAAATATAAAAAAATATGGAAAGTATCTAATAGAAGGTAAACATCTTGTTGAAGAGGCTATGAGAGCTAGCGTAGTTGATGAGATAGTCATATCAGAAGACTTTGAGGAGTATAGTTTGATAGATACTTTTTATGGAGAAGTTACTAAAGTTGCAAACAGTGTAATGAAACATTTATCTGACACTATAACTACACAGGGAATAATAGGGGTATGTAATATAAATAAAAAAGAACTAGACATTAAAAAATATAAGAAAGTTCTTATTCTAGATAAAGTTCAAGATCCGGGGAATCTAGGTACTATTATCAGAACTGCTGATGCGTTTGCTTTTGATTGTATAATCCTTGGGAAAGGTACAACGAGTCTATATGGACAAAAGGTTATTAGAAGTACACAAGGAAGTAATTTCCATATAGATTGTTTTGACAATATTGATTTAGCGGATTTACTTGAAAAAATGACAGATTTTAGTGTTTTTGCAACAAGTTTAAAAGCTGATAAATATATAGAACAATTAAATAATATTACAGGAAATGTTGCGGTGATATTTGGCAATGAAGGTGCTGGAGTAAGTAAAGAAATTTTAGATAAAGTAAATAATTTACTTAAAATATCGATGCCTGGTAAAGCAGAGAGTTTGAATGTCTCAATAGCTGCAGGTATTGTTATGCATTATATTTCTTCTAATTTAAAAATAATAAATTTACTATTTTTTTATAAGTGTGGTATTATTGTAATTGTGAAAATAATGAGAGAGGTGAAATCTAATGTTAAAAACTATAGCAGTAGATAAAAAAGGAAACATACTTACTGATGTTAGTTTAGAAAGACTTAAAGATCAAGATATAGCATGGTTTTGGGTTGATTTTGATACGCCAACACGTAGTGAGATCAATTTGCTATCGACATTCTTCAAGTTCCACGAACTTTTAATAGAAGACTGTTTAACACTTTTACAAAGACCAAAAATTGAAATTACAAGACAACAAATATTCTTAGTATCTCATGTTTTGAAAAATATTGATGATGATTATGAAACATTAAATATGTTTGTTGGAAAAAATTATATCGTAACGTTTCACCTCTCACATATACGTTATGTTAATAAAATTATACCAAAGATTTTACAACGAGGAGCAGAATATTCACCTTTACATGTAATGCACATGCTTGTTTCAGAAATTGTAGAAGGATATATACCTATAATATCAAAAATCGAAAATCGTTTGGATGAAATAGAAGAAACAGACTCATATACTTCAGGAAGTAAGATAATGGATGAGGTATTTGACCTTCGAAGTGATTTATTAAAACTTAGACGTGGATTATTACCGACTCGAGAGCTTATTCATAGATTTTTAGTTTCTCGTCGTGTTGAGATGACAGATAATGATAGAAAGTATTTCCACGATATATATGATGACCTTGTTCAACAAACAGAGATTATAGAAGCGAACCGTGAGTTAGCTAGTGATATCCGTGAAAACTTCATGACATATAACTCATTGAAATCGAATAATATAATGATGACCCTAACGGTTATATCTACAATTTTCCTTCCGTTAACCTTCATAGTAGGATTGTACGGTATGAACTTTAAAAATATGCCTGAGTTAGAATGGCAATACGGGTATTTTTTAGTTGTTGCTATAATGTTCGGGATTGCACTTGGAATGCTTTGGGTATTCAAGAAAAAAGGGTGGCTTGATATGTTTAAATAACATATTAATTGGAGGTATTTAATGAGTATTTTCAAAATGACAGTGTTATTTTCAATGATATTACTTGCAAATTTTTCTTTAATACGAATAGATTTTGGGAAATTTTTCAAGAAAAATAGTACTAGAGAAATTAAAGTATTTGTAAGTTTAGTAGCCCTTGCATTAGGGTATATTGCTTATAAGACTATTATTACAATTTATGAATTATCTTTAACTATAGTTAAGTAATTTAGTAGAAAGGAAATTGTATGGATAAAGAATTAGAAAAAAATAAAAGGGAATCAAGATTAGAAAAAAATCTCGAGAAGATAAATTATTAGCCTTTATCGGAGGGAAATTTATAATCTACATATTATTAATAGTTATTCTTTTTAGGGGTCGCTATTTATCTTTATACAGAGATATCGTATATTTTTACACCAATAAATACAATAGTAAATAGTATAATCACACCGATAATAGTAGCATATGTATTTTATTATATGTTAAATCCACTTGTGAATTTCTTTTCTAAGAAAATTTCAAGATTTTCTGCGAGTCTACTTGCGATTTTAGTTGGTGTAATTACGGTACTTATCGTCATTATTGGAGTAGTGCCAATTATTGTAGAGCAAACACAAAACTTGATTACTGCTCTACCAAGATATATTGAAATTGTAAAAGGATACTTAGAAGAATACTCAGATAATGCTTATGTTCAAGTAGTAGTAGAGTATGTGAATACAAACTTAAATGTTTCGAAAATTAGTGAAAGATTGATATCTATTGCTACATCTATAGCACAGGGCGTAGTATCATCTATATCTTCAACGGCTTCAGTATTAGTAACTATGCCTTTCGTTCTATTTTTCTTATTAAAAGACGCATCACAATTTAATAAGTTTGTGATTAGTTTATTACCGAAAAAATTTGAAAAGTCTGTTGCTGAGACAATAGACGAAATCGATGATAAGGTAGGATCGTATATCCAAGGTCAGATGTTAGTGTCACTTTGTATAGGAGTTATGTTGTTTATAGGGTATAATGTAATAGGATTACACTATGCATTTTCACTTGCAACTATCGCTGCATTTTTAAGTATAGTTCCTTATTTAGGTCCTGCTATCGCCATTACACCCGCGATGTTAGTTGCAGCATCTACAAGTTGGGTTATGGTAGTTAAGATGTTAGTAGTTTGGGGAATAGTACAATTTCTAGAAGGAAATATCATCTCTCCTAATATAATGGGAAGAAGTATGAATATGCATCCTCTTACAGTAATTTTTGTAATCTTAATAGGTGTTAATATATCAGGAGTTGTGGGTGCAATTCTAGGAATACCTGTTTATTCAATTTTTAAAAAGTATTAATTTCAAAAATTATTACTTTCAATTAAAGAAAGATATGATAAATTTTATGGATAAAATAAAGGCTTTAGAGTATAAAACTCTAAGGCTTTTTTGATTTTGTAAAGTTTGTAAAAAAAGATTTAGTGTTGAAAAGAATTAATTATGAAATACAATCACTATATTTTGAAATATTATTAATATTTTTTTAAAATAAAGAACAAATACTTAGTAAATCATTTTTCAAAAAAACGTTAGAAATATGCTATAATATAGAAGAAACAGACTCATATACTTCAGGAAGTAAGATAATGGATGAGGTATTTGACCTTCGAAGTGATTTATTAAAACTTAGACGTGGATTATTACCGACTCGAGAGCTTATTCATAGATTTTTAGTTTCTCGTCGTGTTGAGATGACAGATAATGATAGAAAGTATTTCCACGATATATATGATGACCTTGTTCAACAAACAGAGATTATAGAAGCGAACCGTGAGTTAGCTAGTGATATCCGTGAAAACTTCATGACATATAACTCATTGAAATCGAACAATATTATGATGACCCTAACGGTTATATCTACAATTTTCCTTCCGTTAACCTTCATAGTAGGATTGTACGGTATGAACTTTAAAAATATGCCTGAGTTAGAATGGCAATACGGGTATTTTTTAGTTGTTGCTATAATGTTCGGGATTGCACTTGGAATGCTTTGGGTATTCAAGAAAAAAGGGTGGCTTGATATGTTTAAATAACATATTAAGTATAGAGGATTACTTATGAGTATTTTTAAACTGACAGTTTTGTTTTTTATGATATTATTAGCGAATTTTTCTATGTTAAGAATTGATTTTGGAAAATTTTTCAAGAAAAACAGTACTAGAGAAATTAAAGTTTTTGTAAGTCTAGCTTCTTTTGCGCTGGGGTATATTGCTTATAAGACTATTATTACAATTTATGAATTATCTTTAACTATAGTTAAGTAATTTAGTAGAAAAGGAAATTGTATGGATAAAGAATTAGAAAAAAATAAAAGAGAATCAAGATTAGAAAAAAATCTCGAGAAGATAAATTATTAGCTTTTTATTGGAGGGAAATTCATAATCTATATATTATTAATAGTTATTTTTATTAGGAATCGCTATTTATTTATATACAGAAATTTCTTATATATTTACTCCAATTAATACAATAATTTCTAGTATAATTACACCGATAATAGTAGCGTATGTATTTTATTACATGTTAAATCCACTTGTAAATTTCTTTTCTAAGAAAATTTCAAGATTTTCTGCGAGTCTACTTGCGATTTTAGTTGGTATAATTACGGTACTAATTGTTATTATTGGAGTAGTACCTATAATTGTAGAGCAAACACAAAACTTGATTACTGCTCTACCAAGATATATTGAAATTGTAAAAGGATACTTAGAAGAATACTCAGATAATGCTTATGTTCAAGTAGTAGTAGAGTATGTGAATACAAACTTAAATGTTTCGAAAATTAGTGAAAGATTGATATCTATTGCTACATCTATAGCACAGGGCGTAGTATCATCTATATCTTCAACGGCTTCAGTATTAGTAACTATGCCTTTCGTTCTATTTTTTTTATTAAAAGATGCATCACAATTTAATAAGTTTGTGATTAGTTTATTACCGAAAAAATTTGAAAAGTCTGTTGCTGAGACAATAGACGAAATCGATGATAAGGTAGGATCGTATATCCAAGGTCAGATGTTAGTGTCACTTTGTATAGGAGTTATGTTGTTTATAGGGTATAATGTAATAGGATTACACTATGCATTTTCACTTGCAACTATCGCTGCATTTTTAAGTATAGTTCCTTATTTAGGTCCTGCTATCGCCATTACACCCGCGATGTTAGTTGCAGCATCTACAAGTTGGGTTATGGTAGTTAAGATGTTAGTAGTTTGGGGAATAGTACAATTTCTAGAAGGAAATATCATTTCTCCTAATATAATGGGAAGAAGTATGAATATGCATCCTCTTACAGTAATTTTTGTAATCTTAATAGGTGTTAATATATCGGGAGTTGTGGGTGCAATTCTAGGAATACCTGTTTATTCAATTTTAAAAAGTATTAATTTCAAAATTATTACTTTCAATTAAAGAAAGATATGATAAATTTTATGGATAATAAAAAGCATTAGAGTTTTTAAACTCTAAGGCTTTTTTTATTTTATCTATTTTATAAAATTTCAGATTTATTTGAACTTAGAAATAATTAGAAATTTAAAAAAAGAATATATTTTTGAAATATTATTAGTATTTTTTTAAAAATAAAGAACAAATACTTAGTAAATCATTTTCAAAAAAAAGCTAGAAATATGCTATAATAATGTAGTTAAATATAAGTAAGTTGAGGTTTGAGAATATGAGTATGATGAAAAAATTCAATAATTTATTCGTTAATGAAGATGATTTTGAGGATGAGGTAGTAGAAAGAGAAGAAGTAAGACAGGAGCAACCAAAACCAAGAGTTGTAAAAAAGGAGAATCAAGTGCAAACTAAACAAAACGTTCAAAGTCAACCAGCTGGAAGAACAAATAATGTAATACTAACAGAACCTTTAGTTTTTGCTGATAGCAAGGATATTGTAGATGATATTAAACGTAATAAAGTTGTTATCATAAATTTAAGTAAATTAGATGTAGAAACATCTGATAGATTATTAGATTTTATATCAGGAGGAATCTATGCTCTTGGTGCAAGATTAAAAACTATAGGTGAAGATATCTACCTTTGTGTTCCTAATGGCGTTGAAGTATCAGGAGACTTTTACGAAGGAGAGTATTAATTTTTGTTAAATATAACAGAGTATTTTTTTGGGTATATAAATTTATTACATATCTATTTAATTTTTTTATGAATATAGTATGCTAGCGTATATTTTAACTTCATGGGTACCACAATTAAAAAATAATTTCATTGTGGAATTTTTAGAGACGATCTGTGAGCCATACTTAAAAGTTTTTAGGAGAATAATTCCACCAATAGGTATGTTAGATATTTCACCAGTAGCAGCACTTATTGTATTAGGTGTAATAGAAAAACTTAATAAAAGTGTTATTATTTAAAAGCAGTTTAGTATCATGAAAAAAATTAAATTTTTTTACAACATGCATCTACTGAAGAAAAAAAGAAGCAGCTGAAAAGCTTTTTACAAACTATAAGTTTTTGTAGAAAATAGAAATACTGTGACAAAGTATCTTACAAATTTTGAACAGATTATTTTTAGAACGTATAGTTGCATATAATTATAGTGATTTTTAAAATTGAGTTTTTTTGGTGGTTTTTAGTGGTGCAGAGAGAAAAAAAGCAAAAAAATCATTTCTAATGAATATTATGATGTAGATTATGATATTGTTTGTCTTAAAAGCTAAATTTAATAACAAATTCAATAAGATTGAACATAGAAATATACTAGGAGCAATTCATAATCTGGGGATTAATTTTAATAGGTTTGGAGATATTATTGTTCTTGAAAATGAAGTTTATATTTTTGTAGATGAGGAAATTGCTGATGTTATCGCAATGGAATTCACAAAAGCAGGGAGAGTGAAATTAAACTTTGAAAGAATAGATCTTACTGATGTTTCTATAGAAAAGAAATACGAGGATTTTTGAAATAGTTAGTTCTTCATTAAGGTTGGATTCGCTAGTAGCGAAGATTACTAATAAATCACGTAGTAAGGTTAAAGAATTTCTAGAACAAGACTTCATAAAGTTAAATCATGTAATAGTGAGAAATGGAGAAAAAAACTGTGCTTTAGAAGATGTAATCTCTATTAGAAAGCATGGAAGATTTGTAGTAAAAGAGTATAAACAAAATAAAAAAAGAGCTTGAAATTTAGAATAACAATCTCAAAATTAGTTTAAAGTTAATGTGATTCAATATATTCTGTTTAACCGGAATATATTGAGTCCTTTTTTTATTATAAAAAATGAGCGTTTTCATTTCACTAATGAAAATATTGTGGTATACTCAATGGTATAAATTAAATTTACACATATATTAAGAGGTAAGTAAAATGAAAAAAATATTATTAACTATTTTTTCTGTTCTATTGGTGTTTTCTTTAATTGGTTGTTCTCAAAAAAGTTCAACAAAAGAAGAAAAAGTGTTAAAACTTGGTGTAGTACCTAGTAGTAATAGTGAAAAGCTCGTAGATGACTTGACGCCATTTGCAAAAGCCTTAGGAAATAAACTAGGAATGAAGGTAGAGGTATTTACAGCAAGTAGTTATATAGGGGTAATCGAAGGTATCGGTAGTGGTAGTGTTGACTTCGGATTAGTACCGCCATTCTCAGCTGTTCTATCTAATAAACAAAGTAATACAAAAAATTTACTTGTAGGAAGAAGTACTAGTGGTAAACCTGGTTATTTTGCTGAAGTTTTTGTAAGGAAAGATTCTAATATTAAAAACTTGTCTGATTTAAAAGGGAAAAAAATTGCTTTTGTTGATCCATCTTCAGCTTCTGGATATATTTATGCTGGAGCAATGCTAAAAGAAGCTGGCATAGACTTAGATAAAGATATACAATATCAATTTAGCGGTGGTCACGATAAAAGTTTACAATTACTACTAAATAAAGATGTTGATGCAGTAGCTAGTTATGAAAATGTAATCAGAAAATATACGAAAGAATTTCCTACACTTAGGAAGATATTACACCTATCGCAAAAAAAGTGAACTTATTCCGGGTGTAACAGTAGTTGCTTCTAATAATCTAGATGATGAAATGCAGAAAAAAATTAAACAAGCCTTATTAGAAATTCAAAATGACAAAGAAACAATACAAATTTTAACAAATCTATTCAGTATTACAGGATTTGAAGAACCAAATAATGATGCATATAAGGCGATAGTAAGAATCTCTGAGAAAATGAATATAGATCTAAATAAAGTAAAAATAAAGATAATATTTTTGGAGATAATTAGTGATTTGTGAAAGTTATATCACATATATTAAAAAGTTTATAAAAACTGTAATAATAGGCGATTCTAATTTTTTTAAATAAAAAAATAAAAAAAGTTATACAAAAGTATTGACATTATGTTAATACTTTTGTATAATAAATATTGTTCGTTAGGAACACAAATATTTATCCACAGTAGCTCAGTTGGTAGTAGCATCTGACTGTTAATCAGAGGGTCGCAGGTTCGAGTCCTGCCTGTGGAGTTGGAGTAGTACTCAAGAGGCTGAAGAGGCGCCCCTGCTAAGGGTGTAGGTCGGGAAACCGGCGCGAGGGTTCAAATCCCTCCTGCTCCGTTTTTTTATTGGCCCGTTGGTCAAGTGGTTAAGACACCGCCCTTTCACGGCGGTAACACGGGTTCGAATCCCGTACGGGTCACCATTTGAATTAAATACATTGAGAATAAGAGTTAGGTCCCGTGGTGTAGCGGTTATCACGCCTGCCTGTCACGCAGGAGATCGCGGGTTCGATTCCCGTCGGGACCGCCATTTTTGCCTTGATAGCTCAGTTGGTAGAGCAATGGATTGAAGCTCCATGTGTCGGCAGTTCGACTCTGTCTCAAGGCATTTTTTTATTTAAACTTAATATTTTGGCGGCTGTGGCGAAGTGGTTAACGCATCGGATTGTGGTTCCGACATTCGGGGGTTCGATTCCCCTCAGCCGCCCCATTTTTTTGAATTTAGCAAAAGGAGTAGTGTAGAGATACATTACTCCTTTTTTTATTTAACAAAAATTAAATTTTTTTAGATTTATAAGCAAATAAATAGAAAAAAATTGTTTGAAGAAGAGTAAAATAATACTTATAAAATATTAGGAGATAAAATAACATGGAAAAAACATTCGAACAAGACTTAGAAAACTTTAAAGTAATAGATTCAAAAAAACTGCTTTTTGAAAAAAAATTGAATCAAAAGAAAAAAATTCGTATTATTTATTGGTAGATCATCATGCCCATTCTGTAGAAGATTTATGCCGAAAATTAGTGAGGTAGTTGTTTCTAATAATGTAGAAGCATTCTTTATTAATTCTGAAGATTTTTTTCTGATGCATCAGGAATTGAATCATTACGTGAAAAAAATATGCTGTTAGAACTGTACCAGGATTATTAGTTGCTGAAGCTGGTGAAGTTAAAGTTGTATGTGATTCTAGTTTATCTGTTGAAGAAATTACAACATTTATTAAATAATAATATAACTCGTCTATTTAATATAGGCGAGTTTATTATTTTATGATTATTTTTTTAGTTACATGTAAGCAGTTTAATAAATATACTAAATTTAGTAGCAAAATACTGAAAAAAACTGTTTTTAAGTGATATAATAGTACTTATAAAAATTTTTACTAAAGTTAGAATTAGTTTATTTTTAAAATTCATTATATGATAATGAGGTGATGAAGTGAAAAGTGAGAAATTAGAAGTTAAAAAAATTTAGTTTTTTTAACTATGGAGTAAATAATATATTAAATGATATCTCATTTAATGTTGATAAAGGGGAATTTGTAGCTGTAGTGGGAAAGAGTGGTGCTGGTAAATCAACTTTACTGCGTTGCTTAAATCTATTGAATAAACCTAAATCTGGAGAAATTAATATAGCTGGTGAAAAATATAGTCAATTACAATAAGAAAAAAATTAAAAGCTTATTAGAAGAGAAATTGCATTTATATTCCAAGATTATAATGTTCTTGATAATTTATATACAGTTGAAAATGTATTGACTCCATATTTAGTAAGAAAAATCTCCATTAAGCCTTTTTACTTGGTTATACTAAGAAAGAGTATAATGAAGGAGTAGGTTATTTTAAAAACAGGTTGGTTTAGAAGAGGAGGCTTTTTAAAAAGTCTAAGTATTTATCTGGTGGACAGAAGCAAAGGGTAGCAATCGCTAAGGCGCTCGCACAAGATCCAAAATTTTTATTAGCTGATGAACCTGTGAGTAGTTTAGATGAAAAGAACACTACTCTTATAATGGATACATTTAAGAAATTAAATAAAGAAAAAGATATTACTGTTTTTAATCAATTTACACGATGTAAATCTTGCGAAAAAAATATAGTACAAAAAAATTTTAGGATTGAAAGACGGAAAAAGTTTTTATTTTTATAAAGATTCTGATATGGTGACTAAAGATGAATTTGAAGAACTTTATAATTAAAAAAAATATAAATAAAATATTAGCTAGCATATTTATAGTATGTATTTTTCTTGATTGCGTTTATGCAATATGATGCAAAAACTTTTTCAGTAGGTTTTAAAAGAATACAGAACTTATTAGGACGAATGTATCCTGTTGATTTTTCAATCTTGGGTGAGTTGAAACAACCTATAATTGAAACGATAAATATAGCATTGTTTTCATCGATTTTAGCGTTATTTACAGCTTTATTACTTTTGCCAATTTTGACCAATGTACTATTTAAATTTAAAATAGTACCTAAATTATTTAGTGCTGTATTTTCTATTATTAGAACTATACCATTTCTAATAATTGCAGCAATACTTGTAAGTTTATTCAGTACAGGTGTTTTCAGTGGATTCGTAAGTATTTATTTAATTAACCTTCTAACAGCAGCAAAGTTACTTAAAGAATATGCTGAAGAGGTAGAAGTTAAGCAGATAGAAGCGATGGAGTCTCTTGGTAGCTCGAAATTTGTTATTTATAAATGCAATCCTGTCTAACTTAAAACCACAGGTAGTTTCTGTATATTTCTTAACGCTAGAATCTAGTATTCGAGGAGCTAGCGTGCTAGGATTAGTTGGAGCAGGTGGAATAGGACAAAGACTTTGGCAAGAATTGAATCATTTGAGATATGATAGAGTTTCGATAATAATAATTACCCTAGTTATTTTAATATTTATTATTGATCTGGTGAGTTACTATTTTAGAAACTATAGCAATTCCTCTCAATTAACTTTTGAAAAATTTATTTTGAAAAAAAACATGGCAAGAGTTATATTACCTATAGTACTTATAGGAAGTCTATTGTATGTTACTAAGTACATTACTATTACTCAAGATCGATTTTTAATTGGTTTAAAACAATTAAAAGTACTAGTCAATGGTATAATAAACCCAGATTTAGCTTATACATCTAAGATGTTAACAGAGTTAATGGTAAGTATAGAAATAGCTTTTAGTGCTACGATTTTTGCAGCGGTAACTGCAATATTTACTTCATATTTATCATCGGTTAATTTATTTGGTAAATATAAGGCGTTAAGCATGAAAGTTTTTATAAATATACTAAGAACATTCCCTCCAATTATTGTAGCATTAATATTTTTTAGAGGGTTCGGACCAGGAGCAATAAGTAGCTTTTTTGCATTATACATTTATACTGTTGGTGTAATGACAAAAATGTATAATGAAGTTTTAGAAGGAATAAATAATAATATTCTATTAATGACAAAAAGTATAGGATTAGGAAGTTTTATTAGTTATAAAAAAATAATATTTAATGGATATTTCCCTGAATTTGTTACTATAATTCTATATAGATTTGAGGCGAATATTAAAAAAATTCTACAATACTAGGTATGGTAGGTGCAGGTGGTATTGGACATTTACTTGTAAATAATATAGAATATAGAAATTGGAATAGAATTTCGACATTATTAATTGGATTAGCACTTTCGATAATCATTATAGAAAAATATATCTTATTTAATAAGAATGAAAGTTAAAAAAAATAATTTTTTTAAGAATGATAAATTAAGGAGGATTAAATGCGTTTAAAAAGTAGGAAAAAAATTGTTAATACGCACTCTTTAAAAAGGAGAGGTGAAAGTAATTTCATCGACTGATTTTGAAGAACAACGTTTTGAAAAAGGAAGTGAATTATTAATAACACGAGGTAATCAAGTTATTAAAGAAGTAGTCGTAGAAAGTTATAGAACTCATAAAAACAATCTTTTAGTGAAATTTGTAGGAATTGATACAATTGAGGAAGCTGAAAAACTTAAAAATCTACAAATTAAAATCGATTCAGAAAATATTGGAGAGTTAGAAGAAAATGAATTTTACTTCCATGAAATTATTGGATGTGAAGTGTTTGACGAAAATGGTAAATCGTTAGGTGAAATCATTGAAATTTTAACACCAGGGGCTAATGATGTTTGGGTGATTAAAGGTCAAAATGGTAAAGAAATCTTGATTCCATATATAGAGGACGTAGTTAAGAAAATTGATATCGAAAATAAAAAAATAGATATCGAAGTTATGGAAGGATTAATTGACTAATGAAAATTGATATACTGACTTTATTCCCAGATATGTTTGACTCATTAAATCATTCAATTTTAGGAAAAGCAAAAGATAATAAGTTATTAGACATAAATATAGTCGATTATCGTAAATTCTCTGGTAATAAGCATAATCAGGTAGATGATTATCCATTTGGTGGAGGTCAAGGTATGGTCTTAAAACCAGAGCCGATATTTAATGCTGTTGAAAGTTTGGATAAAACGGATAAAACGCGTATAATTTTATTATGCCCTCAAGGGGAGCGATTCAGTCAGAAAAAAGCCGAAGAACTTTCAGAAGAGGAACATTTAATTTTTATATGTGGACACTATGAAGGTTATGATGAAAGAATTAGAGAATACCTTGTAACTGATGAACTTTCGATTGGAGATTTTATCTTAACTGGTGGAGAATTTGCTGCGATGACTATGGTTGATAGTATTGCTCGACTTGTACCAGATGTATTAGGGAAAGAAGAATCTTATAAAGATGATTCATTTTCAACTGGTCTTTTAGAATATCCACAATACACAAGACCAAAAGACTATAAAGGGATGATAGTTCCTGATGTGCTAACAAGTGGACATCATAAGAACATAGAGACTTACAGAAAAAAAGAAAGTCTACGAAGAACATATTTAAGACGTCCAGATTTATTGGATAATTATGTATTGAGTAAAGAAGAAACAGAATTACTCGATGAAATAAAAAAAGAATTAAAAAATTAACATAAAATAAATGACATAACTATATTTTTGATGTATAATATTAATATAGTATGTATTGTAAGCACAGGAGGATTAGAAGTAATGACAACTTCATTTGAGGAATTATTAAATAGCTCAGAAATGCTGAAAAAAGGAGACAAAGTAACTGGTACAGTATCTAAAATCGATAACGATAAAGTATACGTTGATGTAGCAGGAGCTCAATACGACTGCGTAATTTTACGTAATCAAATTACAAGAAAACCATTCGAAAATATTGAAGAAGTATTATCAGTTGGCGATGAAGTAGAAGCTCAAGTAACAGGGATCAGAGCTGACCGTGAAAAAAGATCAGAAGACGTACCTGGTGTGATTTATTTATCACACAAAATTTTAGAAAATGCTGAATATAAAAAATTAATGGAATTATCATGGACTGGAATTATTGAAAAATTCGAAAATGGTGAATTAATTCAAGCAACAGTTTCAGGTCAAACTAAAGGTGGATTATTAGCAGATGTAGAAGGATTACGTGCGTTTATCCCAGGATCATACATCGATACTAAATTTAGAAAAGACTTATCTAAATTTGTAGGAAATGAGTACACATTCAAAATTGAAGAAGTGGACAAATCTAAAAATAAAATTATCTTAAACAGACGTGTAATTTTAGAAGAAGAAAAAGCTAAAAAATTAGCAGAAGTATACGGAAACATTAACGAAGGTGATGTAATCGAAGGTAAAGTTAGTCGTATCACTGACTTTGGTGCATTCGTTAATATCGGAGAAGTTGATGGATTATTACACATCTCAGAAATTTCTCACGCTCGTGTAGAAAAAGTTTCTGACGTACTTTCAGTTGGAGATACTGTAAAAGTTGCTGTTATTGCAGTAGATAAAGAAAACGAAAAAGTTTCATTATCAGCTAAAACATTATTACCAACTCAATGGGAAGTAGCTCGTGCTACAATTAAAGCTGGAGATGTACTAGAAGGTGTTGTTCGTAACACAACTGCATTCGGTGCTTTCGTAGAAGTTTTACCAGAAGTTGAAGGATTAGTTCACATTTCTCAAATTTCTCATGATAGAGTAACAAACGTAGAAGATGTTCTTAAAAAAGGTGACAAAGTTACTGTAAAAGTATTAGAATTTGATTTCGAAAGCGAAAGATTATCTCTATCAATCAAAGAACTTTTAGAAAAACCAGTTAAAGAAGAAGTTAAAGAAGAGGTAGAATATGATACTTCTTACTTAAAAGATGAAGATACTTCATTCAGTTTAGGGGACAAATTTAAAGACATCGAACTTTAATTTGAAAAAATAGAGAAATAAAGGCAGTAGATAGCTTGTCTATTGCTTTTATTTTTTAGGTATAAAGATAAAGTAAAAATTTAAAGATATGGAGGGCAAAACATGGCAAAACCAACAGTTGCGATAATAGGTAGACCTAATGTAGGTAAATCTACAATTTTCAATAAGATTATTGGTGATAGACTTTCTATCGTAGAAGATGTAGCAGGTGTTACACGTGATAGAATTTATTCAAAAGCAGAATGGTTAAACTATTCATTCTTCATGATTGATACAGGAGGAATTGAGTTAGAAGATACTCCATTCCAAAAACAAATCAGAGCACAAGCAGAACTAGCTATTGATGAAGCCGATGTAATTATATTCTTAACAAATGGTCGTGATGGTGTTACAAGTGATGATGAAGAAGTTGCAAAATTATTATATAAAACTGATAAACCAGTAGTATTAGCAGTTAATAAAATTGATAATTTTGATATGAATCATATGATTTATGATTTCTATTCATTAGGATTTGGAGATCCATTCCCAATTTCAGGATCACACGGATTAGGTATTGGTGACTTACTAGATGAAGTATGTAAAAACTTTAAAGTTCTAGAAGAAGAGGAAGAAGATGAGAAAATTAGATTCTCTCTAATTGGACGTCCTAATGTAGGTAAATCAAGTTTAATCAACACTATCTTAGGAGAAGAACGTGTAATTGCTTCTGATATCGCTGGAACAACACGTGATGCAATAGATACTGATTTTAAACATAATGGAGATGAGTATGTTGTAATCGATACAGCTGGTATTAGAAAACGTGGTAAAGTATATGAAAGTTGCGAAAAATATTCTGTACTTCGTTCTCTTAAAGCTATTGAACGTTCAGATGTCGTATTAGTTGTTCTTAATGCTGAAGAAGGTATTATTGAACAAGATAAAAAAGTTGCTGGATATGCTCATGAATCAGGTAAAGGTGTAATCATCGTTGTTAATAAATGGGATGCAATCGAAAAAGATGATAAAACTATGAAAGAATTTGAAGAAAAAATTCGTGATAGTTTTGCATATCTAGACTATGCTAAAATCGTTTATGTTTCTGCAAAAACAAAACAACGTGTATTTAACATCTTCCCATTAATTAAAGAATCATATGAAAATAGACAACGTCGTATTCAAAGTTCAACACTTAATGAAATTGTTGTTGATGCAGTTTCTATGAATCCAACTCCACAAGATAAAGGTAAGAGACTTAATATTTTCTATGCATCACAAGTTGCTATTAATCCACCTACATTCGTGTTCTTCGTGAATTATCCAGAACTAATGCACTTCTCATATGAGAGGTTTTTAGAAAATAGAATTCGTGATTCATTTAACTTTGAAGGAACACCTATTAAACTATTAGCAAGACAAAGAAACTAGTGGAATAGATTAGTTATTTAAATTTTTAAAACATTAACTTAATAAAACGATAAGAGAGTAGCTCTAAAATGATTTTTAGAACTGCTCTTTTATGTTAATAATTTTATGAAAGAAATAATGGAAACACCCTGCATTATTTTTCATTAAAAATTAAATGGTAAAATTTAGTCAAAAATACTAGCAAAATATACTTAGAACATGGTATAATTCAACTTATATAATTTACTAATTAGGAGGTAATCTATATGCCATTAGGATATTATGGAATGTCAGGAAGTTATATACTTTACTTTTTACTAATTATGTTAATCCCTTTATGGGCTCAATTCAAAGTAAAAAGAACATACGAAAGATATAAAAAAGTAAGAACAAAATCAGGATTAACTGGAAAAGAAGTTGCAGAAATAATAATGCAAGCAAATGGAATTACAGGTGTTAGAGTAGTTAGAGGTGAGGTTGAATTGTCAGACCACTATGATCCAACTAATAATGTTGTAGTTTTATCACCAATAGTGCATGATCAACCTACAGTTGCATCAGTTGCAATTGCTGCACACGAAATTGGTCACGTTATTCAAGATAAAGTAGCAGACTACAAACCAATGAGATGGAGACACTCACTAGTACCATTAGCAAATCTTGGAGGAAACTTATCAACTATTCTTATTATGGTAGGATTCTTATTAACAGGATTAATCGGACAATTTGGTTATACTGTTGCTTGGGTTGGAGTAGGATTTATGCTATTTGCGGTACTATTCCAAGTAGTAACATTGCCAGTAGAGTTTGATGCTTCAAAACGTGCTTTAGAGCAAGTAGTTGATTTAAATATTGTAGATGATCAAGAACACAGACACTGTCGTAAAGTTCTAACTGCAGCAGCATTAACATATGTAGCAGCAGCGATGGTTGCTTTAATGGAACTATTAAGATTCATCTTTATTTTATTAAACAGTAGCAATAGAGACTAATAATTAATATTGACCAATGTGGTCAAACTAATAAAATACGACTAGAAGTCAAGATTTTCATAAAATCCTGATTTCCTAGTCGTTTATTTTTTTATATTAGAGTTGTAAAAAAATCCTGAATTTAAAATTTAATTTATATTAAAAATTCATAAACACTTTAACGATTTGATATCTTAATTCACCTTATGGAAATATTTTTTAGACATCTGATAAAAATATTTTTGAGAAACTTTATACAAAAATTACTATTTTTTTGTTTTACTCCTAGTTAAGTAAATAATAAAGCTAAATAACAAGTTAATATAGCTTTCATAATATCCATATTAGTGTTATAATATTGTAAGACTATATAATGAAGAGGTAAAAAATGATTTACGGAATAGGTTGTGATATCGTCGATATTCATCGCTTCGAAAAATATGTTGATGATAAAAAACGACTTGAAAAATTATATACAGAAAATGAATTAAATGAATTTTATAAAATAACAAATAAAAGAAGAAAAATGGAATTCCTTGCGGGACGCTTTGCGGTAAAAGAAGCAACCTCTAAAGCACTTGGAGTTGGAATTTCTAAGGAGTTTTCTTTTCATGATGTTGAAGTAAAAAAAGATGAGAATGGGAAACCATATATAGAATATGGTGACTTTAGGACACATCTGACTATAAGCCATACTGATACAACAGTAGTGGCATTTGTTGTTTTAGAGAAAGGGGACTAGATTAATGATTAATGATAGGCCAACACAATTAAGAGTAAATTTAGATGCATTACTAAATAATTACAATAAGTTAAATGCTTTAAATAACAAAAAAATCGGATTAGCTATTGTTAAAGCTGATTCTTATGGATTAGGTTCGAAAGTAATCGCAGATTATTTATATAAAAATGGAGTTAGGCATTTCGCAACAGCAACATTAGAAGAAGCGATAGAACTAAAAGATGTTATTAAAGATAGTATGGTTCTTGTATTAGGAGTTACAAATCCCCAAAATGTTAAATATGCAGTAGAAAATAATGTTTCTTTAACATGTCCGTCTAAAGAATGGTTAGAAGAATCTTTAGTACAATTGCAACAAATAGAAGGAAAATTAAAAATTCATGTTAAAATAGATACGGGAATGGGGAGAATTGGAACTTCCGATTTAGAAGAACTAAAAGTGATTGATAACTTATTGGATTCAGAAAAACTTGATTTCGAAGGAATTTTCTCACATTATTCAAATGCTGATGGGGATGATGATAATTATGACAATTATCAAACAGAAAATTTCGAAAATATTCTTAATGTTGTCACTCATAAACCGAAATATATTCATATAGAAAATTCAGCAGGAACAGTAAAATATAGTGATAGAAAAGATCGTTACAATCTTTCTAGAATAGGTATTGCACTATATGGCTGTTATCCAAGTGGAAATATTGAAAAATTAGATAAGGTACAATTAGAACCTGTAGCTAGTTTAATTAGCAAAGTGACACATGTAAAAAAATTCCAAGCAGGACAAAAACTTGGCTACGGTGTTAGCTATGAAGCTAGACAAGATGAATATATCGCGACAGTGCCTATAGGATATGCTGATGGCTTACTAAGGAGAGCTCAAGGATTTAGAATTAGAGTTGGATCTGAAGAGTGTGAAATTGTTGGACGTGTATGTATGGATCAACTTATGGTTCGTTGTAGTGAAAATGTAAAAGTAGGAGATGACGTACTATTCTTTGGAGAATATAACGGTCAAAAAGTTTCAGTAGATGCTTTTGCAGAATATCAAAATACAATAAGTTATGAAATATTTTGTTGTATAAATAAACGTGTTCCAAAAGTTTATTATAATAATAAGATGGAGTTATAGAATGTACGAGAAAATTACAAAAAATTTGGCAACTAAGCTAAAGATACAAGATAAGTATATAGTAAATGTATTAAATCTATTAGAAGAGGGAAATACAATTGCTTTTATCGCTAGGTATAGAAAAGAATTAACAAATTCTTTAGATGAAGTTGCTATAAAACAAATACAAGATGAATTTAATTATTTAAAAATCTCTTGAAGAAAGAAAAGAAGAAGTAATTAGACTAATTTCAGAAAAAAAGGTCTACTTACTGATGAACTGAAAAAAAGATATTTTAGCTCAAGAAAAAAACTACAAAGGGTAGAAGATTTATATCGTCCGTTTAAAGAGAAAAAACGTACTAAGGCTACGATAGCTAAAGAAAAAGGATTAGAGAATTTAGCTAACTATATTTTGAAACTTCCAAAATCTTTAGAAGATTTAAATAAAAGAAGCAGCTAAGTACATAAGTGTTGAAAAAGAAGTTAATACAGCTGAAGAAGCTATTAATTATGCACTAGATATCATCGCAGAAAATATTTCAGATAGTGCGAAATATCGTGAATATGTACTTGAAAACACTAGAAAATTCGGTCAAATTACTTCAGTACTAAAAAAAGGTGGAGAAGAGAAAGACGAAAACTCTACATATAAAAACTACTATGAATTCGGTGAACAAATTTCGAAAATTGCTTCACATAGAATTCTTGCTTTAAATAGAGCGGAAAAAGAAGGTATAATTCGTGTAAGTATAGAAAATGATAAAGATAGACTACATAATTATATTCTTAGAGGTTTAACAAGAAATCGTCAAACAGCAATAAATGAATTACTATTAGAATGTATCGCTGATAGTATGAAACGTTTAATCTATCCATCTATCGAAAGAGAAATTCGAAGTGACTTAACGAAAAAAGCAGAAGAAGACTCTGTTGTTATCTTCTCAGAAAACTTAAAACAACTTCTAATGCAAAGTCCTCTTAAAAACAAAAAAGTTTTAGGAATAGACCCAGCGTTTAGAACTGGATGTAAGATGGCGATTGTTGATGAATATGGTAATTTTATAGATAAGATGGTTATTTATCCACATAAACCAGCATCAGCAGATAAACAAGAGAAATCTAAAAAAGACTTAATTAAATTTATTAATAAACATAATATTAATCTGATTGCTATCGGTAATGGGACAGCATCTCGTGAAACTGAAAAATTTGTTGTAGAAAATTTAAAAGAAGCGGGATTAAAAATAGATTATGTTATCGTAAATGAAGCGGGAGCAAGTGTTTACTCAGCGAGTGAAGTAGCTCGTGAAGAATTTCCTGATTTTAACGTAGAAGAGAGAAGTGCAGTATCAATTGCACGTCGTATTCAAGATCCGCTAAGTGAACTAGTAAAAATCGATCCTAAGTCAATCGGTGTTGGACAATATCAACATGATATAACACCTAAATTTTTAGAAAAAGAACTAACTTTCGTAGTTGAAACAGCGGTAAATAAAGTAGGGGTAAATGTTAATACAGCCTCAGTATCTTTATTATCATATGTTTCAGGTGTTAATAAGCAAATAGCCAAGAATATTGTAGCTTATCGTCAAGAAAATGGGAAAATAGAAACTATTAAAGAAATTGCTAAAGTACCAAGATTAGGTAAGAAAACATATGAGCAATGTGTAGGATTCTTTAGAATACCGGATAGTAAAAATATTTTTGATGCTACAGGTATTCACCCTGAGAGTTATAAAGCTGCAGAAAACTTATTAAAAGAATTGAAATTATCTACTAAGGAAGTAGGGACTGAAGAGTTTGCAACTACTGTGGAAGCTGTAGACAAGAAAGAACTGGCTGAAAAAATCGGTGTAGGAATAGAAACACTTGAGGATATAATTAAAGATTTAAAACAGCCATTACGTGATGAACGTGAATCATTTGCTAAACCATTGTTAAAATCAGATATTCTGACAATAGATGACCTGCAAATTGGTGTGAAATTAGCTGGAACTGTTAGAAATATTACACAGTTTGGAGCTTTTATAGATATAGGTCTTAAGCAAGATGCAATGGTTCATATTTCAAAAATCAGTAAAAATTATATTAAAAATCCATTAGACGTTCTTAGTGTAGGACAAATCGTTGATGTGTATGTTATTGATGTAGACAAAGAACGAGGTCGTGTCGCACTAGCAATGTTTAAAGATTAAAGGAGGTAGAAATGAGTAATAACAAATCAAAATACCTTCCAAGTATAGATAGCTTGAGGGCATTGGCGGTATTAGCCGTTATTATTTATCACGTCGATGTAAATTATCTACCGGTGGTTTCTTAGGTGTTGATTTATTCTTTTGTTTTTATCAGGTTATTTAATTAGTTCATTGATTATTAAAGAATATAAAAAGACAGGGTCTCTTAATTTATATAATTTTTATTTAAGAAGAGCTAGACGTTTATTACCAGCAGTGTATTTTATGATAACTGTAGGATTGATAGTGATGGTGCTATTTAATGATGTATTACTACGTAAAAGTCATCTTGATGCCTTATTTGGTTACATATATTCAAGTAACTGGTGGTATATATTCCATAAATTAGATTACTTTTGATAGTTTTTGGTTCACAAAGTCCATTTAAACATTTATGGTCATTAGCTATTGAAGAACAATTTTACATGATTTTTCCCATTACTATTTTTTTAATATTTAATGGGAAAAAAAGAAAGCTAAAGATGGAACATATAAATTAAATAAGAATTTTTTTATATGTTGTTGTAGGATTAATATTTATATCTCTAATAACACATATTTTATTATTCGATATAAATAATATTAGTCGAATTTATTTTTGGAACAGATACTAGAGCATTTTTCATTACTTGTTGGAGTTGTAGGTGCGATTTTATATCCTATGGATAAACTTAATATAAGAGTAACGCCAAAAAGAAAATATATGTTATAGTTTAGTATCGTTTGTTTCAATAGCTATCTTAATAGCAATTATGATTTATACTTCAGAGTACAATACTTGGCTATATCGAGGAGGATTCCTACTTGTAGCTATTTTTAGGGTTAGTAATTATAATAAGTAGTGGGAAACAACATACTATAATGTCAAAACTACTATCATTCAAACCAATAGTTTTTTTATTGGTAAAATTTCATATAGTTTATATTTATGGCATTTTCCAATTTTAGTGTTAACTACACCAGTGTCAGAAATTGGTAATCCTAATATTTTTATATGTAATATTACGAATTATACTTACATTTGTTGTAGCTATTATAAGTTACGTATTTGTTGAGACACCAATTCGAAAAACTAGGATTTATAAACTACGTTAACTTAGTTTATAAAAAAATAGTAAAACGTCCTAAAAAATCAAGAAAAGTATATGCTAGTATTATAGGTGTAGTATCATTACTATTTGTGATGGGAATATTTGGGAAAGGTGTTCCATTCCTTTCAACAGCATTTGTAAAAAGAAATGGAAAACAATAAAGAAACTCAATTTGTAAATAATCAAAATAATAATAGTGATAATAATCAAAATAAATCTACTGACGAGAATAAAGATAACAAAGAAAATAAAGATGATAAAAATAATTCAGATAAGAAATATAGCTCTGTAGTAGTTATGGGAGATTCTCTGACAGTTGATATTGGAGAGAAATTTAAAGAGTTGTATCCAGAAGCTGTTATTGATGGTAAAATCGGTCGACAATTATATATGGCAGTGGATGAAGCTAAAAATTACGCTCAATATAACAATGAGAATTCAGCGATAATATTCCAACTAGGAACTAATGGACCATTCACTGAAAGCCAACTTGATGAATTAGTGAAGATTTTTGATAAAGCTGATATTTACTTCGTTAATGTTAAAGTACCAAGAGCTTGGGAAAAAACTGTAAATTCAGAGTTAACAAAAGCAAAAGAAAAATACTCTAATGTAACTATAATCGATTGGTATTCCGTGGCAAATGGTAATACTACTTTATTTGAACCAGATAAGGTGCATTTAAAACCGAATGGTGCTGAAAGAATGGTTGATTTAATAGTGAAAAATCTTAAACGACCAGTAGAAGTTAAAGAGGGAATGACTCAAAAATCGTGATTTTGGAGAAATCGATTTTGTCGAGTCATCCCCGCAAAGTTTATTAGATATCTAAAAAGCTTTTATAAAGCGAATTTAGATATCGATAAACCACTGCGTCTATGGGTTCTCATATACACTTTGTTAAAATTTAAGGCTTTTGGATTAGCCCTTTAAATTAAAATGAAAAACTAAGTAGTTTTAAAAGACTGCTTAGTTTTATTTGTTGTATTAAAAAAACAATAACAACCTAAAAAAACGAAGAAGTATTATTTAATTGAAATTAAGTTTAGTTTCTCATGAATTTTTTTGAATATCATAAATTTAAATAATTTTTTTATGATTGAAACATAAAGATAATACTTGATAAGGCTTTTTCTTAGTGAATTGTTGAACTTTCATTGAAATATGAATATAGTTTGTGATATAATATTCTAGTATTAAAATATATTTAATAGTAAAAAGGAGATAACTATGACAAAAGTAAGAGTAAGATATGCACCATCTCCAACAGGAAATTTACATATCGGAAATGCAAGAACAGCATTATTTAATTACCTTTTTGCAAAACATTACGGTGGAGACTTCGTATTAAGAATTGAAGATACTGACTTCAAACGTAATAAAGAAGAAGGTGAAAGAAGCCAACTTAAATATATGGATTGGCTAGGTCTTGACTATGATGAAGGTATTGGAAAAGAAAAAGAATTCGGTCCTTACCGTCAATCAGAAAGAATCGATATCTATCAAAAATATGCTGATCAACTTATTGCTGAAGATAAAGCATACAAATGTTACATGACTGCTGAAGAATTAGAAGCGGAAAGAGAAGAGCAAATTGCTAATGGATTACCACCACGCTATAGTGGAAAACATGCTCATCTTACTAAAGAAGAACAAGAAGCATTTGAAAAAGAAGGTAGAAAACCATCTATCCGTATTCGCGTTCCACAAGACAGAACATATAAGTTCGATGATATGGTTAAAGGTGAATTATCATTTGAAGGACATGACTTCGGTGATTTCGTAATCATTAAAAATGATGGAGTAGCTACATATAACTTTGCGGTAGCAATCGATGATCATTTAATGCAAATTTCTCACGTTCTACGTGGAGATGACCACGTTTCAAATACACCAAAACAACTTGTTGTATATGAAGCATTAGGATTTGAACCACCAAGATTTGGTCACATGACTCTAATCGTAAATGAAAACAAGAAAAAATTATCTAAACGTGATGAAACAATCATTCAATTCATCGAGCAATATGATGAATTAGGATACCTTCCAGAAGCATTATTCAACTTCATTACATTACTAGGATGGTCTCCAGAGGGTGAACAAGAAATCTTCACTAAAGAAGAATTTGTTAAAATTTTTGATGAAAAACGTTTAAGTAAATCACCAGCGTTCTTCGATAATAACAAACTAACTTGGATTAATAACCAATACATCAAAGCACAACCTTTAGAAAGAATCGTTGACTTATCATTACCATTCTTTGTAAAAGAAGGTGTTGCAACTGCTGAAGAAGTGGAAGCTAATAAAGCTTGGTTTGAAAAATTAATTTCTTTATACCAACCACAAATGAGTTATGGTGCTGAAATCGTAGAATTAACAAAACAATTCTTCGTAGAAGAAGTAAAATTTGATGAAGAAGAATTAGAAATTTTAAAACAAGAAACAACAGCAACAGTATTCGAAGATTTCTTAACAAAAGTTGAAGAAGTAGAAGAATTTACTGCTGATAACATCAAAGCTTTAATCAAAGCTATTCAGAAAGATACTGGAGTAAAAGGTAAAAACTTATTCATGCCAATTCGTATAGCTTCTACAGGATCAATGCACGGTCCAGAATTAAACACAAGCTTAGAATTACTAGGTAAAGAAAGAGTAGCATCTAGAGTAAAAGCTGCATTAGAAACAATTAAATAGAAAATTTTAGTGTAAATAACAATAAATTAAGGGCGAAATAAATTGAGAATATCTATTTTTTTAGATTAGCCCTTAATTTTGATTTTCTAGCTGGGAAAAAAATAAGAGAAGAAATATAAATAAAAAGTAAAGAAAATATCTTGACATTTATCAGTAAATAAGGTATTATTACTTATGATATTGTTTATATATCTTCACGAGTAAGCCCCGGAAAACTTAGTCGTCATGACAGATTAAAAACAACATCTAGGAGGAAAAAAGACATGCGTCAAACATATATGGCAAAGCCATCAACTGTAGAAAAAAAATGGTATGTAATCGATGCTGAAGGACAAACTTTAGGTCGCTTATCATCAGAGGTAGCTTCAATTTTAAGAGGGAAACACAAACCTACTTATACACCACACATCGATACTGGGGATAATGTTATTATTATCAACGCTGAGAAAATTGTGTTAACTGGTAAAAAATTAACTGATAAAATTTACCGTCGTCACACAATGCACCCAGGTGGGTTAAAAGAAAGAACTGCTGGATTAATGGTAGAAAAATATCCAGAAGAACTTTTAGAACTATCTATCAAAGGTATGTTACCAAAAAATACTTTAGGTAGAGCTCAAGGAATGAAACTTCACGTTTACCGTGGAGCTGAACACCCACACGCAGCACAAAAACCAGAAAAATACGAATTACGTGGATAATATAGGAGGAAATAATTAAATGGCACAAGTAGAATATCGCGGTACAGGACGCCGTAAAAGCTCAGTAGCACGTGTAAGATTAGTACCTGGAACAGGGAAAGTTGTTATCAACAACAGAGAAATGCGTGAATACTTACCATTAGAATCATTAGTATTAGACTTAATGCAACCTTTAGAAGTTACATCTACTACAGGTAACTATGACGTTTTAGTTAACGTTAACGGTGGAGGATACACAGGACAAGCTCAAGCAATCCGTCACGGAATTGCACGTGCTTTACTAGAAGTAAACCCAGAATACCGTAAAGACTTAAAACCAGCAGGATTACTAACTCGTGACCCTCGTATGAAAGAACGTAAAAAATACGGTCTTCGTGGTGCGAGACGTGCTCCTCAATTCTCAAAACGTTAATATTGGTCTTATACCAAGTACGTCAAGACAACAGAGAACTTTCTCTGTTGTCTTTTTTTAGTATTATGTTATTAACTCAGAAAAATAGCTAGTAAAAATAAAAAACTGAGTTACCTATAATTTAGTAGTAATCTCAGTTTTCAATTTAACATATTTTATTCATAAATTTCAGAATCTTTTAGTGTGAAAATAACTTCAGTTCCTGCTGGATAATTATCTAAAGATAATAATAATATTTTTTTCTTCGACTTTCTTAGGTTTTTATTTCTGCAATAACTTGAGCTATTTCATTTAATTCATCATATAAGTTTTTTTAAATAGTTTAGCATCTTTAACGTTTATTTTTTTGGGTTGATTTGATATACTGGTGTTTCCCCAAACCATGTATCTTCGTTTTTAAAGTCGATTTCAGACTTTTCATTGATCTTAAGTTTTATTGATATATCATAATCAAACGTATATCTATCGAAAAGTTTAGCTAGACTACTAATATAATCGTGAGAACCTTTGTTAGAGCGGTTTATAAATTTTAGTTTAGCACTATAATCAATTGCATTAAGATCTAAAATTTCAGCCATTTTAAATACATCAAATTCATCATAGACATCTGAAGCAACAAAATTAACTTTGACATCATATCCTACACGTTGAAATTCCTGATATTTTTCTAATAGTTCTTCTACTGTTACATCTTCTAGATTTTCTCTAACATTAGTAACTGACTCTTTACCATCTTCTATAACTTCCTGTTTAGGATACTTTACAGTCAATAAATAATTCATTCAATTATTCCTCCTTAATATTTAACACATTACTATTATACATATCTTTCAGTATATTTACAATAGTATGAATAAAGTTTAAGATAATATTAGTAACATGATTTTTAATATATGTAAATAATTATAAATTTAAAAAGTTAGGTTATAATATTTAAATATTATAGTGGAAATTTAAATATTTATTTTAATTAAAGATAATAATATGCAAGTATGTATAATACAAACTAAATAATTATTCTTGTTATAAATAATATCTAAACTTATTAATAATATTAAAAATATTAGAAGTAGATTAAGGAAAGCTAACCTTGACAATTTTATCTAATATTTATATAATAATAAACATAAATTTATAAAGGAGGTCATTGCATATGAAAATAATTGCAATTTCAACACGAAGTGTCGATTATCAATCAGATGCTGGTATAGCAAAAAGACGTCTATACATTAATGGTTATTTTTCAGAAGTAGCAGAAAAAGCTGGATTTATATTATTCCCAGTTTGTTCTCAAAACGGAATTGAGGAAATTGTAGCCATGTGTAGTGGCCTTATAATTGCTGGAAGAGATCGGGATATTAATCCTAGATTTTATGGAGAAGAACCTTTAGAAGGATTAGAGTATCCTGAAGATTCTTATGAGGATGAATTAGACTTTAAACTTATAGAACTTTTCGAGAAAAAAATAATAAAACCTATTTTAGGAATTTGTAGTGGATTACAAAGTTTAAATATTTATCATGGTGGTTCATTAAAAACAACATATAGATAAACATACTAGTAAAGAAGAACTGGTTCGTCATACTATTGATATAGAAGCAAATTCATTTGTTCATAGTTTATATGGAAATAAAGCAGAAGTAAATTCAATTCATCATCAAGCGATAAAAAAAGTTGGAGAAGGATTTAAAGTTACAGCTGTTTCGGAAGATGGTACAATAGAAGCTATAGAAAAAGGAAATTTAATAGGGGTACAATGGCATCCTGAAGTAGACTTTGAAATAGATGTTTTTTTAAAAAAAGTTTCTTAGTTTGTGTAACAAATAATTTATAAAGTTGCAAAAAAATAATATAATATAAAAAAATAAAGAATATAACATCAAAATAGTTGACTATTAATTAAAATAATGGTAAACTATTCTTTGTGTAAAATAATAGCAGTGGATTAATTGTTATTGCCTCTATGTTATACATTATTTAATGTGGCAACTCGTAGCCTATGCTGCTAGGCGAAGTTCCAGTTTTATAACATATACAACAACGATAATCGTGCTTTTTGTTTTCACAAAAATAAAAACAAAAAGATATAAGGAGGAGCACATAATGGCTCGTTTTACAGGTTCAACTTGGAAAAAATCTCGTCGTTTAGGAATTTCACTAAGCGGTACTGGTAAGGAGTTAGCTAAACGCCCTTACGCACCAGGACAACACGGTCCTAACTTAAGAAAAAAACTATCTGAGTATGGTTTACAATTACAAGAAAAAAACAAAAAAACTTCGTTACCTACACGGAATGAACGAAAAACAATTCCGTAAATTATTCGATAAAGCTGGTAAATTACAAGGTCTTCACGGTGCTAACTTTATGGCATTACTTGCTACACGTTTAGATTCTGTAGTATACAGCTTAGGATTAGCTAGAACTAACCGTCAAGCTAGACAATTAGTCAACCACGGTCACGTTCTTGTAGATGGTAAAAAAGTAGATATCGCTTCTTACGCTGTTAAACCAGGTCAAGTAGTTTCAGTAAGAGAAAAATCTAGAAACCTTGATATCATTAAAGAAGCTGTTGAAATCACTAACTTCGTACCTGAATACTTAACTTTTGATGCTGATAAATTAGAAGGATCATTAGTAAGACTTCCAGAAAGAAGTGAATTACACCCAGAAATCAACGAACAACTTATCGTTGAGTACTACAGCCGTTAATAGAAATAAGCCCTTTAAACTAATGTTTAAGGGGCTTGTTTTTATTTATGAGTAAAAATATGCGGAATATAAAAAAGCCAAAAACTAATTTGTTTTGACTTTAAAATAAGTTTAGAATATTAAATCAAAGAGAATATCTCTTCTAATTCTTTATATTTTATCAAAAAAATATAAAGAAAGAAGTTGTAATTCTATTTTTTTATAGCAAAAAAATATTTAAAAGCTAAGTTATATTACATCAAAAAAATATTGTATTATCGATAATCTATAATTTTCATTAAAAAAACTAATAATATAAAAAAACTAAATTTAATAAATTAATTTTTATATAAAAATTTTTTTCTTATAATAAAAGTATATACTATTGGTAAATAATTTTTGTAAATATTACTAAACTATAAAATAAAAAAATAATAAAAAGTATAATTGTGAAACAGTTTTGTTGTAAAAAAATATAACAGCTGTTTTTTTCAAATTTCTTTTTCTTAAATTATTTGACACTTATTTTCATAAAAAAATTAGTATTAACTTAAAATTAATACTCCCTTATTTAATAAGGTTTTGTTCTTTATCAGCTATATTTAAATAGAGAAAATATTTTCACCATTACTTTCATCAGAAAAACGCTTTCATAAGTATGGGAATTGTGTTAATATATAAGTACAGAAAAAATTAGGAGGTAAGGGAAATGATTATCGGAGTACCAACAGAAATTAAAAATAACGAAAGTAGAGTGTCTGCAATTCCAGGTGTAGTGCATGAATTAGTACTAGATGGACACACAGTTTATGTAGAAAAAGGAGCTGGTCTAGCTTCGGGTATTTCAGATGCGGAGTATGAAAAAGTAGGGGCTGTTTTATTAGATAAAGCAGAAGATGTATGGAATAAATCGGACTTGATCTACAAAGTAAAAGAACCAATTCCATCAGAATATAAATACTTCAGAAAAGGTTTAATTATCTATACTTACTTACACTTAGCAGCAGATCCAGAATTAACTAAAGCAATGGTAGAATCAGGGACTGTCGGTATTGCTTTTGAAACAGTAAAAGTAGGTCGTACTTTACCTTTATTAAGACCTATGAGCGAAATTGCGGGAAGAATGGCTATTCAAGAGGGAACAAGATTCTTATCAAAAGTACAAGGCGGTAAAGGTAAATTATTACAAGGTGTACCAGGAGTTCAACCAGGGCATGTTGTAGTTATTGGTGCAGGGGTAGCAGGAACTGCAGCAGCTACAGCAGCTTCAGGATTAGGAGCTCGTGTTACAATGTTAGATGTTAACTTAGATCGTCTAACTGAACTATCACATATTTTCGGTGGTAAAGTAGAAACAGTTTATTCTAATAAATTAAATATTGCAAATGCAATTAAAACTGCTGACTTAGTAGTAAGTACAGTATTAATTCCAGGAGCTAAAGCACCAAAACTTGTTACTAAAGAAATGATTAAAGATATGCCAGATGGTGGTGTTATCGTAGACGTTGCTATTGACCAAGGTGGTACAACAGAATTTACAGAAGGTCGTCCTACAAGTCACGACAAACCAATATTTGTAGAAGAAGGTGTATTACACTATTCAGTTGCTAATATTCCAGGTGCAGTAGCTGAAACAGCAACATACGCATTATGTAATGCTACAGCTAAATATGTTAAACTAATAGCTAAATTAGGAGTTAAAGAAGCAGTGTCTAGATTCCCTGAATTAGTACCAGGTGTCAATGTAGCTAACGGAAAAGTAACATTCAAAGCAGTTGCAGATGATTTAGGATATGAATATACTCCAGTAGAGCAAGCTTTGTAATATAATATTTAAAAATAAAATATAGAATAGTTATATTGTAGAGGAAGTGGTATGTATATTTATAATATTTTATCACTTCCTTTTATTAGATAGTAGGTAAAATCTATAAAAGAAAAAATATATTATTTTATTAGGTTATTTATTATTTGTTTTTTTCTTTACTTACATAAGTAAAGCAATTAGTAGCGAATAATCTATAACTGTGATATAATTAATAAATATTATTAATAGGGGAGAATATTTATTCTAAATTAGGAGGATATTATGAGCGTTTTTAGAAAAAAATCAATTGACTCAATTTTAGCTGAGTCGCGTAATAAAACGTTAAACCCCACGATGAAAACTATGGACTTAGTTTTATTCGGGATTGGGGCTATTATTGGATCAGGTATTTTAGTATTAACAGGTAAAGCTTCAGCAGAAGCAGGGCCTGCAGTTGTATTTTCATTCTTAATCGCAGGATTAGCATGTTGTTTAGCAGCACTTTGTTATGCAGAGCTAGCTTCGACAATTCCATCAAGTGGTAGTACATATACTTACTTATATGTATCTGTTGGTGAAATTGTAGCGTATACGATAGGATGGGTATTAATAGGAGGATATGTTCTTACAGCTGCAACAGTAGCAAATGGGTGGTCTAGTTACTTCTCACGTCTATTAGCTGGGTTAGGTGTAGAACTTCCAAAAGAGATTTATACATTACCTAAATTAGGAGGATATGGAAATATCCCAGCGATTGTTATCGTACTGTTAATTACTTTTATTCTATCAAAAGGAACTTCAAGTAGTAAAATGGTAAATAATCTTATGGTAGCTGCAAAAGTAGGTATTGTAATCTTATTCATTGTTGTTGGTGCATTTTATGTTGAGCCAACGCACTGGACAAATAACTTTGCTCCAACTGGATTTAAAGGAGTTATGTTGGCTGCAACAACAGTATTCTTTGCATACTTAGGATTTGATGCGATTTCTACTTCTGCAGAAGAAACAATCAATCCTGAAAAAGCATTGCCTAAAGCAATTATTATCACAATGATCGTTTGTACGGCTTTCTATATTTTAGTATGTTTAGTATTAACTGGTGTTGTTGAATACAGCAGACTTGGAACTGGAGATGCGTTAGCATTCGTTTTAGAAGAAGTTGGACAAAATAAAGTTGCAGGTATCGTGTCTCTTGGTGCGGTAATCGGACTTATGGCTGGTATCTTATCATTCATGTATGCAGGTATTCGTATCACTTATACAATTGCTCGTGATGGATTATTACCAAAAGGATTAACAAAAGTTAATGCAAATAAAGTACCTAGTACTGTAACTTGGGGATTAGGAATTTTAACAGCGGTTCTAGCTGGTTTCTTACCATTAGGTAACCTAGCAGACTTAGCTAACGTAGCTTCAATTATAGCATTTGCGTTAGTAAGTTATACTACTATAGTATTCTACAAAAAATTCCCAGACTTAAAACGTGGATTTAAAGTACCTGGAATGCCAGTATTACCAATTATCTCTATCGTTTTATTTGGAGCATTACTATACAGTGTTACATTAACAACATGGATTATCTTCATCGTTTGGGTAATCGTAGGTATGGTAATTTACTTCACATTCTCATACAAAAATAGTAAATTAAAATAATAAAATAGAAGCAACTCAGCAAAAGAGATTTCTTAGAGATCTTAATTGTTGAGTTGCTTTTTATAATTATTAAATTTATACACCAGACCATAGGTTACGTTTATTACTTTTTGCTTTATTTTGTGCCTTTTTATATTTTTCTAGGTACCTAGTATCAGGTGGTTTTACATATTTAATTTCAGCCAAACCAGCTACTAGTAATTCTTCTTGAACATTTTTACCATCAACATAAACATAGCATAGGGCTCTATGATACTTATCTTCTTTCTGATAAACATCAAATTCAATTTCAACATTTTTAGCATTAGACAAAAGTTTTCCGTTTAATTCACTAGCTTCAGGTCCATATTTTTGAACTTCCACACCAGGTTTTACTGTTTCTGGAGTATCGATAAGTAAATATCTAACTTTTAGTTCTTTATGATTTAATTGAACGATAATTGTATCACCATCTATTTTTTTGAGAAATTTAACCCTATATTTGGTGTTATCACCTTTGATCAAAATTCCATTCACTGTGACTTCTTTATAATTTTTCTCCATGAGTATTAATAATCGAAATAATAATCATAAATACTGTTAAAAAAAGAATAAAAGAATACTATAAAGACTTTTTTTATTCATAATTATTCCCCCTTTATATTTAATTCTAACACTTTTTATCATAACTAATAAAGAAAAATAGATGAAATAATTAATGAATAATTTAATACTAAAATTAAATATATATAATATTAAATTAACTTTAATAATTATAAAGTTAAAAAAATGATAAATACAATAATTAACTGAATTTATAAGGTTTATATGTATAGTGATAAATAATATAAGTAACAGTATTTTTAAACTTATATATACAAGATTAAATTATTGTTAAAAAAATATTCTAAATAACATTTTTATTTTAATAGTAAGGGTAATTGCCTAAACAGATACTTTGTAAACGCACTCTTTCAATGATAGTATAAGATTACAATAAAAAACAAAGGAGAAAAGAATATGACTAAATTAAAAAAAGAAAATTTTAAAATGTTTATCAATGGGGAGTGGGTAGATGCTGAAGATAAATTAGTATTAAAATCATATAATCCAGCTAATTCAGAATACTTAGCAAACTTTCCAGATGCAACAGAAGGAGATGTAAATAGAGCAGTAGAAGCTGCACAAGAAGCATTTAAAACTTGGAAATATACAACAGTATCTGAACGTGCAGCTTTACTAAACAAAATTGCAGATATAATTGATGCTAATACAGAATTATTAGCTACGGTAGAATCTTTAGATAATGGAAAACCAATTCGTGAAACACTAAATGTAGACGTTCCATTCAGTGCTAGACATTTTAGATACTTTGCAGGATGTATTTTAGCTGATGAAGGGCAAGCAACAGTATTAGATGAAAAATTCCTAAGTTTAGTTCTAAGAGAGCCTATTGGGGTAGTAGGGCAAATTATTCCTTGGAACTTCCCATTCTTAATGGCAGCTTGGAAAATTGCACCAGCATTAGCTGCAGGTAACACAATTGTTCTAAAACCATCAAGTATTACATCGCTTAGCTTACTAACATTCGTAGAATTAATTCAAGACGTATTACCGAAAGGTGTATTAAATGTAATCACAGGACGAGGAAGTAAATCAGGGGAATTTCTAAAAAATCATCAAGGATTAAATAAACTTGCATTCACAGGATCTACAGAAATTGGTAAGAAAATTGCTGTAGCAGCTGCAGAAAAACTAATTCCAGCTACATTAGAATTAGGAGGTAAATCAGCTAACATTATCTTAGATGATGCTAATATCGAAAAAGCACTTGATGGGGTACAATTAGGTATTTTATTCAACCAAGGTCAAGTATGTTGTGCAGGTTCAAGAATTTTCGTACAAGAAGGAATCTACGATGATTTTGTAGCAAAAGTAAAAGAAAAATTTGAAAAAATTAAAATCGGTGATCCACTAGATCCAAATACACAAATGGGTAGCCAAATAGATGAAAAACAAGCAGAAAAAATTGTTAATTACATCGAAATAGCTAAAAAAGAAGGTGGAGAAGTAATCGTTGGTGGTGAGCGTTATACAGAAAATGGATGTGATAAAGGGGCATTCGTTAAACCAACATTAATCGCTGGAGTAAACAACGGTTGCCGTATCTCTCAAGAAGAAGTATTTGGACCAGTTTCAGTAATTATTAAATTCAAAACAGATGAAGAAGTAATTGCTCAAGCTAATGATAGTGAATACGGACTTGCAGGAGCAGTATTCTCTACAAACATTACACGTGCATTAAATATCGCACGTAAAGTAGAAACAGGAAGAGTGTGGGTTAATACTTATAACCAAATCCCAGAACATGCGCCATTTGGAGGATACAAAAAATCAGGAATTGGACGTGAAACTCACAAAGTAATACTAGAACATTATTCACAAATGAAAAACATACTAATTGATTTAAGTGATGATGTATCAGGATTCTACAACTAGTATAATAACATAAAACTATGATCATGAAGCAACTTAGAATTAGTATAGTTTTTGAGTTGTTTCTTTTTGTTTTTTTATTCTTATAAAATGAATTTGTCTCTTAAAAATAACAAAGTAATTATTAATTTTTTTGATGTAAATTAATTTTTGAAAATAATATTAATTTTTGATATTTAGTATAAATATGATAAAATAAAAAGATGAAAAATGTTTTTTTATAACATATTTATTTGAATTTTTGAGGAGGAATAGGGAATATGATTAATAAAACATGGTATCTTGGTTTAGATATTGGAACAGCAAGTGTGGGTTGGGCTGCCACTGATACTGAATATAAAATTATTAGAAAAAATAAAAAAAGATTATGGGGAGTTAGACTATTTGAAGAAGCTAAGACTGCAGAAGAACGCCGAGGATATCGTTCTAGTAGAAGGAGACTTGCTAGAAGGAAATGGCGTTTAAATCTTCTTGAGGAGTTATTTGCTACTGAGGTAAAAAAAGTTGATGATAATTTCTTCTTGAGATTGAAAGAAAGTCAATATCATTATGAAGATAAGACACATCAAGTACCTTATGCAATTTTTAATGATAAAGATTATACAGATAAAGATTACTATAAAGAATATCCAACAATCTATCATTTAAGAACTAAACTTATGTCTGAAGATAATCCTGATATCAGAAAAGTATTTTTAGCTATACATCACATCTTAAAAAATAGAGGGCATTTTTTACTACAAGGTCAAAGCTTTAAAGATGGTAATTTAAACAATTTAATTAAAGAATTATTAAAAACTTGATATACTTCATATAGGATTTGATGAAACAGAAGAAGTTGTTAGTAAAATTGCAACTATCTCATTAGAGAAGAAAAACTTTGACTGATAAGGTAAATGATCTTAAGAAATTATATCCAAAAGAAAAAAACAATTATTGGAAGTGTTTAGACTTATTTTTTTGGAGGAAAAAAACATCATTAGATAAATTATTTGCTATTGATGAATATAAAGAATTAGATGCATCTGTAAAATCAGTTTCTTTCAAAGAAAAAAATCTATGAAGAAGTTCGACATGATTATGAACAAGTTCTATCAAATTATATTGAATTACTAGATTTAGCTAAGTTAGTTTATGACAGTATTATTCTTTCTGATATTAAAAAAAGAAGGTAAAACATTATCAGAATCAAAAGTAGAACTTTATAATAAGCATAGAGATGACTTAACAAAATTAAAAAAATCTTGTGAAAAAAATGATACTAAATTATCGGAAGATAAAAAAAGTAGAGATTTATGCAGAAATATTTAAAGAAGATAAAGATAAAGGAACTAACTATGTAAATTATATTCGTAAGAGTGATGAAGGAAAAGGATGTAATTATGAAGACTTTTAAAAAAATTCTTAGTAAAAAGAACTGGCTAAACTAGAAGAAAGTACAGCTAAAGATGAAATATTAAGAGATTTAGAATTAGAACTATTCCTACCACTTCAAAGAACAAAAGATAATTCTGTAGTACCGTATCAAATTCACAAAGAAGAATTGGTAAAAATTTTAGATAATGCGGCTAAATACCATAGCTTCTTAGATGAAAAAGATGAGAGTGGGTATAGTTTAAGAGAAAAAGTAATTCAATTATTAGAATTTAGAATTCCATACTATGTTGGTCCATTAAATTCTAGTAAAAAAGCTAAGGAAGATGGATTTGCTTGGTCTGTAAGAAATAAAGGGTATGAGAATACACCAGTAACTCCTTGGAATTATGAGAAAGTAATTGATGAAAGTGCTAGTGCAGAGAAGTTCATTACAAATTTAACTAATAAATGTACATATCTTAAAGGGGAAGATGTTCTTCCGAAGAGTTCATTATTATATTCTGAGTTTGCCTTATTAAATGAGCTGAATGCCCTAAAATATGATGGAAATAGAATAAGTTTAGAAGCTAGAAATGCTATTATCGAAAAACTTTTCAAACAACAAGGTAAGAAAGTTACAAAAACAAGTATTAAAAATTTATTGAAAGCAGAAGGATATATAGACGGTAAGGGTGAAATTACTGGAATTGATATTACTGTAAAAAAATGATTTGAAATCATATAGGGATTTTTAAAAAAATTCTAGGAAACAAGTTTAATTCTGAACATGTAGAAAAATATAATTCTTTGGATTACATTATACGGAGAATCTAGAAAACTTATAAAAGCTAAGATAGAAGCGGTATATGGTGATATATATTCAAAAAGAAGAAATAGCAAAAAAATGTCTAGATTAGTTTATAAAGATTGGGGAAGATTCTCTAGAAAAACTATTGACAGACTTAGTTAGTAAAAAAACTTTATAATGAGGAAACTGGAGAATGTTTAAATATAATAGGAGCTATGCGCCAAAATAATATATTATTCATGGAGTTATTGGCAGATAGATTCGATTATTCACAACAGATAATTGACTACAATAAAGAGTTACAAAAAGAAGTAACAGAAATTACACCTGAAATATTAGATGATTTATATGTATCACCATCTGTTAAACGATCAATTTGGCAAACTGTTAGAATAGTAGAAGAACTTAAGAAAATTATAGGTTGCGCCCCAGCAAAAATTTTCGTAGAAACAACTAGATCTAATCAAGAGAAGAAGAAACCAACAGATTCTCGTAAGAAGCAATTAGAATTATTCTATAAAGCAGTTAAAAAAGATGTAAAAGAATTAGAAAAAGAGATAGGATCATTAAACTTTGATAAGCTGAATGAAAGATTAAGTTCAGTAGAACCTTCTAAACTAAAAGCTAAAAAATTATATCTATACTATACACAGTTAGGAAGATGTATGTATAGTGGTGAAACGATTGATATTACTCAGCTAAATACTACAGCATATGATATAGATCACATCTACCCACAGGTTAAAGTCAGCATAGGAAAACCATTGCTAAATTAAACATTTAACAATGGCATTTTTTATTTAGGGGCAGTTTAGGGGCAGTTAGAACTCAATTTCCTTAAATGTATCAAATTCAATTTCTTGTTGTTTTTTAGTTTTATGAATATAAATTTCTCTTGTTACATTAGAATTTACGTGTCCTAAGCGTTTTGAAATTAATTCAACATCTACACCTTTATCAATACACAAACTAGCGTGAGTGTGTCTTAGCATATGTAAATTAAATTTTACAGTTGTATATTTTACTAAAAATCTTCTAACATTTTCTTTCCATTGATGAGTTCCTCTATCACTGAAAAAAATATTATATTGTCTTTATTTTTTTGAAAGTAGGAGAGGTAACAGTTAAGTTGTTGTTCATTATTTTTTTGTGATTTTTATGATTTCTAAACAACGTTTATTAAGTGATATTTTTTTCTATGTGAAGAAGGTGTCTTCACAGTATTTAACTTATTAAATCTACTTAATGATTTATTAATATCTAATATATCTCCATCTAAATCATCAAATGTAAGTGCCAAACATTCACCTATCCTTAATCCTGTATTAACAAGAAATTCTATTAAATTCCTATATCTAGGATATAGTTCAAGTTCTTCTAATAGTTTATCTATTTCCTCTTGTTCCAAATACTTTTTCTTTTCCTCGTATGCTATTGTTTTTGATTCAAGCTTATCCAAAAAAAAGCAACGTCTTTAATATAATCTAATTTATATAGAATTCTTATATAACTTTTTAATTTTTTTCAAAAATCTCATTATAATACTTATCGGTTTTAGTACATAATTCTGTAATCTCATTAACATATCTAGAATTTATTAAATCAAGTTTAATATCAAATCCTTTAGTTTTTAATTAGTGAGATAATAATTTTTATGACTATATTTTTGTATTTTTCTTTTCTATCATTAAAAATACTTTTTCTAATATTATATCTAATCCCTCAAAAAAATGTAATATTATTATCTACTACATACCTTAAATCTTGAGCCTTAGTTCTTAATATCTCTCTTGCGATATCTTCATTTTTTTTACTTTTCTTATCCATTGTGACGGTTATTTTTCTTAGTTTCCCAGAAATATCTTTAACTCGATCACAATATTTTACTTTCCCGTTTTTTTGTTCTTCTATCCACATAGAAATACACATCCTTTCTTGATTTAAAGTAGATGTGTATGATATACTATTAGTGTATCTTGTGTGTATACCATACACATTTTTTTTGAGATATTGCAGTATCTCATTTTATCCTTTACTCTTGCAGGAGTAGAGGATTTTTATTTGTTTAAACTGGTTGATTTCGACTAGTTTAAAAAGAAAAAGAAGCCTGTATCTAATGATAAAAGACCTCTTCACGGTGGGCATAGCCCTCTAATCTAGTATCATTATACTATATATTTTATGTCTTGTAAACTAATAGTTAATTTATTGAATATTATTTAAATCAACAGTTAATGATTCATATCTAGTGTAGTCACCTTGCGTATATGGAGAATCTATATTAAGTGAAATATTTTTAATATCATTTACTTTAGATTTTTTTGCAATAAATAAAATAGTCATTTCTTTTTTTCTGCTCCGGGTAAATAAGTTGTTTCTTTCCAACCTGCTATATATTGATTTTTGTTCAACTTGTTCTTTAGTATCTTTTTATTAGTAAATGACTAGTATTAGGATTAATATCAGCATTTTTAGTTAATTTATTCTCAATATTAATTCTTAGAAGTACAGATGTATATTCAGTATTTGCTTCTAATTTAGCAGATTGTAATCGTTGTGCATTAAAAGTATTATCAAATGATAATGTGGATAATTTGATTCCAGTTATTGTGACTTTGAATGCATTATTTTCTTTACTTACACTTGTTTCTTTTTTAAATTTTTCTTCGGAATGAAGACCGCCCTCATTGATAATAGTACTTTGTTTCTCATTGTTTGATGTTTGAGGAGTAGCTGCAGATTGAGTAGTTGTATTTTTCAGTCTTTGATGAACAACCACTAACAATAATTGAAGTAGCTAGTATAGAACTTAATAATATTTTAAATTTCATTTTCAATTTCTCCTTTAATATTTTATTTTTCAACAGGTGTAAAGCTGTCTACAACTTTACCTACAATGTTGAAATATGTATCTTGTATATCTGATGTATAAATTATAATATCAGAGTATTTTTTTATTTATTGATTTCAATACAAAAACGATTCCCATCATTATATAATTTTTTTACATAACTTTTTTTCCATCATAATCAATAACATAGATATCACCATTTACATTATCATAACCTTGTTTTAATAATATAATATCACCATCTAATAGTTCAGGTTCCATACTATCACCGAATACACGTGTTGCCATGTCGTATTGCATTAAATCATCACGATCTGTATAGAATGATGTTACTTCATTATTACCATAAGAATATCCAATACCTGCAGCAACTTTTTCAGTTACTAAAATCTCAGTTAATTCTTTAGGTTTATATTTTATAGAAACTTCCTGAACTGTACGATTCTGAAAGTGCAGTAAATTTTTAGCATATTGATATGTTTTATTTTGATTTTCTTCATTTAGCTTCGTAACAGTAGCAGTAATTTTATCAGTAAGAATATCACTTGATGTATCCTCTGCAATTCCCATAATATATCCTGGAGTAGTTTGTAATGCTTTAGCTAATGGTTCTAATATTGGAACTGGTAATTTTTCAATATTAGAATTTTCATATCTATAAATAGTAGATCTATTTTTTCCAATAAGTTCAGCTAAGTCATCAGCAGATAAATTTAACTTAATTCTTAATTCTTTAATACGTTCACCAATTGTTTTTTTACCATATGATTCTCCTTTCTTAATATAATAATAACATATATTCGCAAATTTGCAAATAATAAATTGCGAAATTGCGAAAAAAAGGTGTTGACTTTTTATTGAATGATATTATAAAATATATTTGTAGCATAAATGCGACAAATAAAAAAATAGGAGGTAGTTATGATAAATATAAATAAGCTAAAAAAAGAAATAGCATTAAATAATTTATCAATTGAAGAATTATCGGAAAAAAATTGGAATTGATAAAAAGTACCTTTTTATCGACGATTAGAATCAAATGGAAAAAAATTTACAATAGAAGAAGTAATTAAAATTGCTAATGTATTGAATTTAGATAGGAAAAAAAGTCGATTCTATTTTTTTGATATAACAGTCGCATAAAAGCGACAAAAAGAAAGAGGGACTTAAAATGACAGAAATACAAATTGATTTAGTAGAGTTGAGAAAATTGGATTTATCTTTCCCTTATTTTTTTCAAAAAGAAGAAATCATGAAATGTTTTTGATATAAAAAGATACAGCATATGATAAATACAGAAAAAAATGTTTAAAGAAAAAGTTAAAGATAAACATTATCCATCGATATGTTATTTGAAGATGGGAACTAAAGAATTCTTTAATGTTTATGCTTGGTTACATTTCTTTTCAAATTTTGAATATTATCAGGATAAAAGATTAGAGAAAAAAATAGTGAGATTTACTAAAAAAACTGTTGAAGAATTTAGAGAGATAGGAGTGGCTTAAAAATGAATAAACTTAGAAAAAGAAAATTTAATACTTATTATTGGACGTGTGTTGTTGTTGCGGTATGTATGCTAATATTTAGCAACATTGACTGGGATACAATCTTAGCTGGATTAATGGCATCAACTTCTATTCCATTTTATGCACTAGATGAAAGAGGAGCTTTTGCATTCCCAGATGGTGATGAAGATGAATAAACTAAAGAAATTATTTGTTAGACGTGGATTTGAATTAATAGAAGGTATGAATGGTGAATTACCAGTTAAGGCAACATTTCATAGTGCTGGTGTTGATTTTATTGCTAGTGCTGATATAAAGATTCCTGCTTTTAGATTTAAAGGTGAAGCAACATTAGTACCTACTGGAATAAAAGCTTTTATGCCTAAGAATGAATGCTTACTTATATTTGCTAGAAGTAGCTTACCTGTAAATCATGGCTTAATCATGAGCAATGGTGTGGGTGTAGTTGATTCTGATTATTATAATAATCCAAAAAATGAAGGGCATATAATGTTAGAGTTTAACAATTTAACTAATAAGCATTTAACGATAAAAAAAGGTGAGAGAATCGGACAAGGGATTTTTTACAAAGTGCCTAGAGTAAGTTATGGAGTACGATTGAAAGGAGACAAACGAGGTGGAGGCTTTGGAAGTACAAACAGATCAAAATAAACAAAATTTTAATGAAGTTCAATTAAAAATGTATAATCACGTTTTATATTATGGTGTAAGAATTGAACCTTATGTGGAAGATAAGTTTCCAAAAGAATATGAAACACATGAATTATATGAAGTACTAGGTGCATATTTTACAAAAGCAGCTAAGGTGTTAAAAAAACTGCATTTAAAAGAGGAGTGATCATTAATGAATATTCCAAATTTCAGAGCTTATGTGGATAAAAAAATATATAAAGTAGTTGGTTGGACGGGTGATTTTATCACGCTTAGTAGGAAATATGAAAGTAAGTATGTTCAATCAATAAATGTAAAGAAAAAAATGATGTAATTATACTGTATGGCAGTAATCTTAAAGATAAAAAAGGTAATGAAATTTTTAGTGGAGATATAGTTAAAAATTCTGATAAGGATATTGGGATAGTAAGGTTTAAAGATGGTGCTTTTGAAGTGGACTTTAAAGAATACATACCTGTGTTATTAGGATTAATAAATGATGATCTAGAAATAATAGGAGATATTCATAGAAATAATAAATTACTAGATAAAATTATCAATAAAGATAAAAAGGTAGTTTGCATGAATAAAGTTGAAAAAAGATTGTCCAGAAAAAGGAAAAAGAACGCCTAAAAAAAGACGTTCAATGATTAGTTAATTAAATTATATCTTAATAAATATAAAAAAGCAAGAGATTATAAACGTAAAGTAGGTGATAATTATGTTGCTATTTGATGAACAGCCAATAGTTTTTGATAGGACATTGGCAAGAGAAATAGGTGATAGACACGCTACAGTATTGCAGCAAGTTCACTATTGGATAGAAGTTAATAGGAAAAAGAAAAATAAGGAAGTCTATAAAGATGGATATTATTGGACTTACAGATCTATTAAAAAATGGCACGAAGAAGAATTTGATTACTTATCATTCTCTACAGTTAGAAGAACATTCGATGACTTAATAGAAGATGGATATCTAATTACTGGAGAATATAACAAGTTTGGAGCAGATAGAACAAAGTGGTATAGAGTGAACAAAGATAAAATTAGTAAACTTTATGAAAAAATTACTAATGAAAAACATCTGTCAAATACGACAAATGCAAATGCTCAAAATGAGCAAATGGAAAAGTCCAAAATGAGCAGTTCTGAAATGCTCAAAATGAGCCAACCTATACAAGAGAATAAAAAGAGATTAAATAAAGAAAATATATCATCTCATCAATCAAATAATAATATTATATATGTTAATCAAAATGAAAAAGTGAATGAATTGAATGATTCTAAAAATATAAATGATAAGTCTTTTCGAAAATGCAACACACAGTATTTCAGAGACAGCTTTGGGTATTCCCGAGTCAGTAAGAATAAACAGGTAGAGCTTGATAAGTGGATTAAGTATGCAGTTGATATTTGCTTAATGCCTTCCGATACAAAATTGTATGTTGGGAAAATGAGAGTAACAGCAGGAGAGTTTGCTCAAAGATTAAGTGAGTTGAGGCATGAGCATATTCAATATATCTTTGATAGATTAAGTCAAGTCAAGTATCCTACAAATCATCAGAAGTATATTCTGGCCGTATTGTACAATGCAAAAGAGCAATATGAGAGTAGTAAATCAACCTTTACTGGTGGAAATAATGCTCAAGGTAGATATGTATTACCAATGCCAGATTATTTACAAGAGAGAATGAACAATATGAACAATATAGGTAGGAAGAGTAAAGAAAGAATTGTTACTGAAGAGGATGAAGCAACATATAATGCTTTGATGCAGGAATTACACGGAAAAGAACGCAGTGATGTTTGATGATAATTTCTATTTAGGAGGTTATCGATTTGGAGTTTGTTGAACCGTTAAGAACTCAAGAAGAACTAGATGCAATGAATTATTATTTTAAGAATAGGAGTGAACGTGATTATTTGCTTTTCTACATGGGAATCAATGTAGCGTTTAGGATAAGTGATCTATTAGGACTGAAAGTTGGAGATGTCAGAGGTAGAGATAAAGTCAGAAGACGTGAGATGAAGACTGGTAAGTTAAGAGAAATGATTATACTACCTAAATTAAAGCGAGTATTAGAAGAGTATTGTGCAGATAAAGAGGATGAAGAATATTTATTCAAGTCAACACGATATAAGAACTCTAATAGGCCAATAACAAGAACACAGGCTTATAGAATACTAAAGACTGGTGCAAGAGAGTGTGGAATAAAGAATATAGGCACTCACAGCTTCAGGAAGACATTTGGATATCATTTCTACAAGGAAAGTAAAGATGTAGTTACACTGATGAAATTATTTAATCATCATGATCCTAGTATCACATTAAGATATATAGGAATAGAAAGAGATGAGATGAGTAAAGCCGTAAAAAAATGGGGTGGTTTGTAACCTCATTTTAAAAATAAATTCTAATATGTAACGATTAAGGAAAAACATTACATTATAAAAAAATAGATTATATTTAAAATACTGGTAGTAGAGAGGTTAGAAGATATTTAACAGATGTAACACTTTATAAGATATGTTACATAGTTATTTAATAAATCAATCATTCAATCAATCATTCAAGAATAAATTTAAAGGAGAATAATAAATGGTTAATAACGTAGTTTTAGTAGGAAGATTAGTAAGAGATGTGGATTTAAGACAAACATCTACAGGTAAGATGATGACTTATTTTACATTAGCAGTAAATAGGAATTTTAAAAATGAACAAGGAGAACAACCTGCAGATTTTATTGGTTGTGTTGCTTTTGATAAAAAGGCTGAGAATATGGCACGATTTTTAAGTAAAGGTAGCTTAATAGCTGTAGAGGGTAGAATCTCTACAAGGAATTTTCAAGGTAATGATGGTAAGACTGTTTATGTTACAGAGGTAGTAGCAAGTAATATAACTTTCTTAGAGAGTAAAAAACAACAAGGAAGTACTAATCAATACGGACAAGCACAAAATAGTGGTTTTGGAGAGTTTGAAGAAAATATTGATTTTAATATGGGGTGGAATCCATTCCAGGAAGATTAGTTAGAGGTGTAAGAATTTGATTAGTGAGAAGTTTAAAGAATATATTTTCATAGATGATGAACATGTAATATTTGGTGGGCGAATGGTTAGATATAGATTTCCTAATGGTTATGGAGCTTCAGTTATAGAAAATGCAGGAAGTTATGGTGTAGAACTTGCAGTATTAGAGTTTTCTGAGTCAGAATATGGCTGTATAACCATGTTAACTGAAATAACAGATGATGTAATAGGTTTTATAGAGGATGAAGAACTAGATGAAATTTTAGAAAGGATATCGAGGTTAGGAGAAGATGGGAAAGAAGATAGTTAGGAATACTTTTGGTTATGCTAAACCAGGGCAAAAGAAATTAACTCGTAGTCAGGTAACTGAACTAGCAATAAGTGAGATTGAAGAAGAATATACTACACGATTACAGAGAGAAGTTAATCTTAAGGTTGCAGATTTCATTGGAGATTTTTGTCTAGCCTTAGCGTGGAGCTTGCGAGCAAATCATAATTATGGTGCAAAACGGATTGAAAGAATTATTAGAGAAATGTTTGAAGTTGTTAGTGATGCAAAAATGAAAGAAGCTGGTTACTTTTTATTCGATCTAGGAGAAACTAGAGAACAACTATTAGTTGAAACAGGATTAGATATTGAGCCAGTCATAGTAGATGAAGTAAATAAACATCTAGAGAGGGCAAAAGAGTTTGCAATAAAAAAAGGAGTATTCAAGGAGAAAGTAGAGGTATAGAGAATGAATAAAAGACAAGCTAAAAAATTAGAATTAAAGAATGAAATAAAAGACATACAAAAAGATTATAAATTACAAGATAAAAAAATAGAAGCCTTAAATATGAGAGGTGATAGTTTTTTTGAAGAAACTAAAAAGTTAATGGAGCAATTCAAAAAGCAAGAGAAACTACTAGAAGCAACTAAAGATAGTTTTTCTAATATTTTACAAGTTCAAACACATTTAGAACTTGAGAATAGTAAAAGAGCAGATGAAATGAAGGATATCATAGAAAATCAAAAAGGACGAATCCATAAGCTAGAATATAGCGTATTTGGAATGGCAATTTTAATGCTAATAGTATTTGTTTTAGAGTTGATTAAGTGGTTTATATAGGAAATATAGTGATGTTTGAAAGAGTAAAAGGAAAAGAAGGTAAGTAGAAATGATAAAAAAATTACGATTCAACAAATATATTATTCATTTTTTTAGGAGTATTAATAGGTTTGCTATTAACAGAAATTTTTCCATCCTAATTTTTGAAAAGGAAAACAAAGAATTGAAAATGGAAAACCATAAATTAGAACAAAAGCTATTGAAACTTTACGATGAACAAGCGGAGCTAACAAAAAAAATAGCTGAATTGAACGGAATAGGAGGATAAGAGATGGCGAACTGGTGTGAAGGATATTTAAAAAAATAAGAGGTAAAAAGAAAGATTTAATTAATTTTATAGAAAATGAGTTTGTAATAGCAAAAAGTGAAAGTGTTATTTCAGGAATTGAATACATCGATGTAAAAATGGAAGATGATGGTTTGGGCGAGTGTAGGTTTGAACATGAAAGTTCACATTTAAAAAAAATAAAGCTAAAAAATACTAGAAGATTTTTTATAAAGAGTGAAGAATTATCATTTTATTACGATGAAGAAGATGAAGATGCTATTTGCCATATAACATTATGGATAGAACAAGCGTGGGCTATCATTGTTCAACCACTTCTAGTCGAACATAGCCAAAAATATTCATTAGATTTTAATTTATACGCTAGTGAAAATGGTATGAAATTTGAACAGTATATCACTGTTATTGATGGAAGATTGGTGAGGTATGAAGAAAAAATATATAATGATTTCAATTTTGAAGCTATAAACCCAAGTTTAGGAGGATAACAAATGATTAAAAAGATATGGAATAATATAGAAATTATACTAATTACACTTTCAATGCTGTTAGCAATGTTTACAACAGGTCTGATATTAGGTGTATATGTATCGAGTAATACTATTGAGGAGCTTTCTAACGATAATATCGTTAAAGAAAGAACTATACAACAGCAAAAAGAAAAAATTAGACAGTTGCAATTACTTAAGCAGTATAAAGAAATTTACGGTTAGTGAGGTTTAATTATGAATGTAGAAAACTTTAACGAAAAATACGATAGATATTACGTGGAAGACGCTGTCGGAAGATACAAGTACGACAAATTTAAAAACTGGTTTAACGTGTTAAAAGATATATTTTCTTACACCCATAATGCTATATATAGCGGTGGTAAAGAATTTCATATAATTTTCAGTAATAAATGTAATAGTGAAAAAATTAAAATCACGGTAACAAATAGACTTAAGGACCTTTTGGTTACGTATGAAACAAGTGATATGAATTTTGTAAAGATTTTCCCTAATCTGGTTAAAAATGAGATATTTGATTCACTCGACGAGGTTTATTATTTCTTAATGGATGTTTTGGTAGTGATTTCAAATTATTCGCAATTTACACCGTTGGAATTACCGAAAATAACAGACGAGAAAAAGAAAGAAGTAAACTTTTTACGTGCTACGAGATACATTGCTAGTATTAAATATCATTATAAGGAGTTATAAAAAAATGAATCCAGTTAGAATAAAAATTTTTGGTTAAAAAGCGGTGAATTTTTTTAGAAACTTCAATTGATTTTTAATGATGTTATGGCTATAAATAAAGCATATGGTAAATTTAAAGCTGGAGTAATAAGAAATGAAAAATTTAAAAATCACTATTTCAAATATAACATTTCATTTTTGATGATATAGAAAAAAACAATGTGTAGTTATTATTATCCATACACAGAACACTTAATATCAACAGTAACGATTGAAGAAAAGAAATGTATTAGAAGATGAGTTTAATAAAGTATATGGAAAAGTTGATAATTTTTATAAAAACGTATAAGAGAAAGAAATTTAATTATATTATTAGTGATTACATTGGTATTTGTAACAATATTTACAGCATATCAAATATATAGTTTATTTAGTATGTAGGAGGAAATAAACAATGAATTTTAGAGAAACAAGAAAAGCTAATAAATTAATTGATGAATTAGAAAATTTGGATAGTTTCATAATAGATGTTCAATTTCCCACAAGAAGTTTAATAGTGTCCACCAACTCTAAAGGAGTAAGATTAGAGAACGAACACAAAACTAAAGTTATACAAGCACTATTGGGAATTAGAGGTGAATTAGCTGAAGAATTGGAAAAGTTAGGTGTAACGGAGGAGTTAGAAAATGATTAAAAGAGTATTAACAATACAGAGAGGTATTGAATCTATAGGTAATGTAATTAATGATTTTATCTTAAATTATTTAAGAGAGAACGAATATGTTATAGATATCAATTATATAAAAGATGGCAGCCGACTTAAAACTCATGAAGAAGGTCGAGGAGAGGGTTTTGAGACTGTTGTAGTAGCTATTGTGCATATAGGAGAGTTAAAATAATGAAACAACCGAAGGTAGATATAGACCTAATACTTATTATAGGTGGATTTTTAATTATTATAGGTTTAGGATTAACAGTATTTAAAGAAGATAAAACTGAGGATATTTTTCAAAAAGTTGTAATTAAACTACCTAACAATGAAATAGTAACTGGAGAAGTAGAAGAATGGACTACATACGATAATAAAGATACTGTAAAGGTTAAATTAAAAAAATGGAAAACAATATTTAGGACATTCAAGCGATATTGTTTTTATACAACGATTAGGAGAAATAGAAATGACTAGCGAAGAGTTCGGAGATGAGATTAAGGAGGTGATTTGCAAATGACTAACAGAATATATTTAGCATTAAAATATAAAGATGCTCAAATTATAAAACATGCATTACAAGAATATGTTAAGAGATCAGATGTGGAGAATAAAACAGATATTGAAGAAGAATCAGTATTACTTGATAATATTGAGAAAGAAGTAAATCTATTTAAAATGAAAAATGGAATAGGACAGGAGAAAAGCGAGTGTATAGATATATAAGATTTTATGAATCAATAATAAAAAGAATTAGATTTAGAATCCACTAGTAAATTCACAGAAGAAGAGAATAGAACATTTTTGTTATGTCTATAAACAATTAAAAAAAGAATGATTGTGTAATGTCGATAGAAGATACAGAAGAACTTAAGGATTTGATTAGCTTTGATTTAGAAAAAAACATATCTTTTTGTTATCTAAAAAAAGATGTGAAATTAATGAGTTATTAAGAGTTGATAAGAAACTGGAAGATGCGATTGAGCTTAAAAATAAAAAGAAACTAGAACAAAAAGGGGCAACAAAGTTTAATACCTTATTAGCTAGAAGAATACTGAATAAGAGTAGAGGAAATTATATAAAAACTATTTATTTTTAGAAGACTAGAAAAGATTCTAGGGATATCACTAGAAGATTGTGTTATTTCTAAATATGATACAGCTACTAAACAAAAATAAAAAGATAGTAAAAAGATAAATATAGGAATATTATTCATGCATTAGCTAGAAGATTAAGCAACTACTACAATTATGGATACTCAATTAATTATGACCAAAAAAAACATTGTTACTAGAGAAAAAAATAATGTAGTATTAGTATACTGGATAGATGATAAGGTATATGAAAATAGAAAATATTTATTTGATTTAAATGAAGATGTATCAACCATGGCAATCTTATTAGATAGTCATTATAAGAGTTTATTTGGTGAAAATTTAGTGTAATGAACTATTTAATCTATCAACAAAAAAAGATATAATAAACATTGAGCTGGAAATGTTTTTGATGTGTGGTTATCTAGGTGAGAGATGACTTTAAAAATAACATTAAGTGTCCTTCAAAAGTAAAAGTAATAGTGTTGATATCCAGCTCTATCAACACAGCAAAGGAGATTAGATGAGAGAGTTTAACTATACAAGAAACGATGTAGATTATTATTTAGAAGCAAGACACAAGATTAAAAGACAGTTGAATATATATTTAAGAGATAAGTTAAGTAGTATAGATGATAACAAAACTAGTAACAATACTTTCACAAATGCTAATGAGAATAATTTAGTTAATAAACTTTCTGATTATGATTTCGAAAAAGATAGTTATGCATTGAAATGTATTGAGAAATTTGAAGATCAATTAGTAGATGTTAGAGATAGAAAGATACTTAAGTTTAAGTATACTTACAATCTAACAATAGATGAAGTAGCAGAAGAAGTATGTTATCATACGAGAACAGTAGAAAGAAGAATACAAAGTTTTAAAGACAAATTATATAATATTATGAACGATAAAGATTTAAGAGAAAGAGCTTAAATCTTTTTTTATTTGAAAAATATAAAATATAAAAAAATCTGGAAAAAAATAAATTAGAGAAAAAAATTTAGAAGAAATAAAATTCAAAAAGAAAATAATATTTAAATTAGATGAGTAAGTAAATAGATTTACAAGAGGTATATAGATAAGAAGTATAGCAATCAATGTACAGTATAATGAATGTTAAGGCAGTAGTGTAACAAGCTATAGAAGATAAGAAGAAGCTAACGTTAATCTTAAATAAGGATATTCTAAAGTGAAATAAAAGTTGTCGGAAATGTCGGGTTTGTCCATGGTATAATATTAGTATCCAATACTACATAATTATTAATACAAGCGTATATTGTATACGAATATTAAGAGATAGTTTAATAGCTATCTCTTTTTATTTTGGAAATAACTTAAGAAAGAACAGATAGTTATGAAAGAATGTAAGCATCACAACTGCAGAACACTTATTAAACGTGGTGCATATTGTGATAGACATAAACAAACACAAAGTAAATATTACAATGAACAAAGAAAGAATGATGATGCAATGAAGTTCTATCGCTCGAAGGAGTGGAGGGAGACAAGGCAAGAAGTACTTAAAAGAGATTGCTTTACTTGTGCGATGTGTGGTGGCACTGCCAACCTAGTGCATCACAAGGTGGAAGTAAGGACGGACTGGAGCAAGAGGCTAGAGATGAGCAACCTTGAGTCGGTGTGTCGCAACTGCCATAACAAGATAGAGCATTACAAATAGGATTTTATCAAGCCTTTTGGGAAATATTTCCCAGGGATACCCCCCTGAAAAAATTTGAAAAATAATTTTTGCTTACGAGCGGGCGTCTCTTTTTTGCACGCAAAATGCGTTTAATTATTTTTTCCAATTGAGATTTATTTTAGGAAGGTGGTGATACTTTGGCAAGGAAAGCTGAACCTATGTCATTAAAGCTTTTAGGAGGTAATAGACAGAGGTTATCAAAAGAGAAAATAGAGGCACGAAAAATAGAAGAAAATAAGCTAAAATTATCAAAAGATAAATTGAAGCCTCCGAAGTGGCTCGGAGATTTAGCTAAGAAAGAATTTAGATATATTGTCAGTCAGACAGATTCTATAGATCTTTTAAATAATCTAGATGTTCATGTTCTAGCTGTTTATTGTGATACTTATGAGAAGTATGTGGAATGCAGTAGAATTATTCAAGAAGATGGATTAATCACAGACAAAGGTTACACAAAGGAAACGGAGAGAGTTTTAAAACGTGGTTCTAAAACAGTTGAGAATGAAAGGACAGTAGATTATTCTATGGGCCAACATCCTCTATTAATTAGGCAGAAAGATTTATTTAATATCTTACGTTCACTTCAATCTGAAATTGGATTAACTCCAGTAGCTCGTGCTAAAATCGCTATGGATAAAGCATACGAAGAATTGCCAAAAGATTCTGTTCATGAAAGGTTTGGTAATATCTAATGTTAAAAAATGCAATGAAACAATGGGCAGAAGAAGCTGTTAACGGTGAGCGTTTAGTTTGTGAAAAAGAGAAATGGGCATGCATGAGATTTCTTAAAGATTTAGAAAGAGAGGGAAGTAAAGAGTTTCCTTTTATTTTTGATGAAGATAAAGCTATGAGATTTCTAGAGTGGATGTCGTTATTTAAACATACTAAAGGTAAATTGGCAGGTAAGAATATAGATCCTGCACCTATTCAAATTTTTAACTGGTCAAATATTTATGGATGGATTCATATAGAAACTGGCTTAAGAAGATTTAGAAAATTTTATTATCAAGTAGCAAGGAAGAACGCTAAGTCTCAAGATGTTTCTTGTTGTTTATCTTATGAGATATCTGCCTTTGGTGAATCTTCTAGTGAAGCTTATATTGGAGCTACTAAAAGAGATCAAGCGAATATTGTTTTTAAAGAAATAAAAGCACAATTACAAGGTAGTGAAGTTAGAAATAAATTTAAGATTACTAGAAGCTTGATAGAACATGAACGAAGTAATAGCTATATTATGGCTTTATCCAGAGATTCTGGAAAGACTGCAGATGGATTTAACCCTCAAGTAGGAGCAATGGATGAGTATCACGCACATCCTACAGATGAGATTTTAGAAGTTATTCAATCTGGACAAGGTGCAAGAAGCCAGCCATTAATCGTTATTATTACAACTGCTGGATTCAATTTAAACAGCCCATGTTACGCTACAGAGTATGAATATGTTTCTAAATTATTAGATCCTAATAGTCCTGTAGAAACGATACTTACTATGCTATGGTTTGTGAGTTAGATAAAGGTGATGATATCAAAGATGAAAGAAATTGGATTAAAGCTAATCCTATTCTTGCAAGCTATGATGAGGGTATGAAATTCTTAAGAGATAGGTTGAAAGAAGCAATTGATAAACCTGATACTATGACTAAGTTTCTTACTAAGAATATGAATATTTGGGTAAATGCTCCAGAAAATAAATATATGGATATGGAGAAATGGAAGCTTTGTGAAGTGCCTGATGATGAATTAGAGGGTAAACCTTGCTTTATTGGTGTCGACTTATCAAAAAGATTAGACTTAACTGCAGTAACTTCAATATTTGTACTAGGTGAAGGTAAGTATGCAGTTAGAAGTAAAGGATTCATGCCAGAGGAAATGCTACAACAAAGAATGAATACTGACAGAGTAAACTATAGTTTGTGGGTAGATGAAGGTTGGATAACAACTACTCCTGGAGAAGTTATTGATTATGATTTCGTTATTGACTATATAGAAAGCTTAAGAAGTAAGTATAGCATTCAAGAAGTATGCTATGACCCTTACAATGCAACTCAATGGGCACAATCAATGGAGAAACTAGGATACTTAATGATAGAAGTTAGACAAGGTGTTTTTAACTCTTAATGAACCTACAAAGCACTTTAGAGAATGTGTCTATGAACAAAAAAATACACCATGATGGAAATAAAGCCTTGACTTGGTGTCTAGGAAACGCAGTTACAAAAGCTGATGCACAGGATAATATCATGTTAGATAAGAAAAAAATCTACTGATAGGATAGATATGGCTGCTGCTGGTATTTTTTTGCTTTTACTCGTGCTATGTACAGCGATAATATCGGATATGATCTAAATGAAGAAATAAGTAAAGGAGCGTTTAGTTTCTAATGAAAAAAAGTTGATAAGAATATTAATAGGAATTCTATTCCTTTTGAGCCTCGTATCATTTGTGTACGCAGGCTTTTTATTATGCAAAACATTAGGATTTGTAGTGTTGGGAGTGGTTCTAATGCTATGTACTTATGTTTTAGATACTAATTTAGACACTTAGGAAGGAGGTGAGAAATGAGGATGATATTTAGAAATAAGACACCAACAGGTAGTGAAGTGGAAAGTGATTTAAGAAATCCTGCTGATTGGCTTCTCAATCTATTTAATAATCGTGGAAACAATGTGACAGAAGAAAGTGCTATTAGTACTTCAGAAGTTTATAGTTCAGTAAAGGTTTTAGCTGATGATTTAGCAAAGTATCCATTGAATTTACTTTATGACAATAAAGGAACTGTAGAGAAAGCAAAAAATCATAGTGTGTATAGCTTGTTAAAAGACCAACCAAACAAGAATATGACTAGCTTTGAATGGAAACATTTAGTAATGACACAGTTAAATCTGTGGGGAAATAGCTATCATTATTTAGAAATTGGAAGAAATGGTCAAGTAAAGGAGATTGTTCCGTTAGATCCTAGAGTTACAAGCGTACTATATCATGCTGAAACTAACACAGTAACCTATAGAACAACGTATAAAGGCAAACAAGTAATTTTAAATAGTGATGAATTACTACATTTTAAAAATTTATCTATTAATGGCTTGATAGGACGTTCTCCTGTTCAAGTGTTGAGAGAAAGTATTCAAGGAAACCAAAAAGGACGAGAGATGGCATCTAACCTCTTTAAAAGAGAGGGTATTCCATTAGCTATATTGAAATCTACAAGAACACCATTGACAGCTGAAAATAAAGAAACAGTTGCTGAATCATGGAAAAAGCATCTTGAGAATAATAATGTAGCTATTCTGAATCCAGATATTGATTATCAAAGTGTTGGAATTCCACAATCTGATGCACAGTTTATCCAAACTATGAAATACAACAAAGCAGAAATTGCTAGTATTTTTAAAGTGCCACCATATAAATATGGTGATTACAGTGGATTAACCCATTCTAACGCTTTATCACAATCAATGGACTATGTAAAAAATGTTATGTTGCCATACGTAACAAATATTGAAGCTGAATTAAATACTAAAATTCTAACAGATTTAGATAGAAAAAGAGGCTATTATTTCAAGTTCAATATGGAAGCTGAATTAAGAGCAGACCAAAAATCACGAGCAGAATTTTATGAAAAAATGCAACATGTTGGAGTTTATACAATCAACGATATATTACGTTCAGAGGATATGTCAACAATTGATAATGAGTATGGTGATATGAGATTTATGTCATTAAACTATGCTCCTATCGATACAATCAAAGAATATCAAATGTGGAAAGCAGGAGCAAGAGGTAATGAACAATTGGAAGATGAAAGCCTTAAATGAAGATAAGGCGGAAATTTATATCTATTCAGATATCGGTTATGACTGGTGGCTAGAAAAATCTACAGCACAACAATTTGCCGAAGAATTAAATGCTTTAGGTGATGTTAAATACATTGACTTACATATTAATTCAAATGGTGGAGATGTATTTGATGGGCAAGCCATTCATAGCTTAATCAGACACAATAAAGCATATGTGACAGCATATGTTGATGGATTAGCAGCTTCAATTGCAACTGTAATTGCAATGGGAGCTGACAAGGTAGTTATGCCAAAAAATGCCATGATGATGATTCATAATGCATGGACTGGAATGTATGGAAATGCAAATGACTTAAGAAAAATGGCAGATGATTTAGATCACATTAATGACAGTATAGTTAGTACTTATTTAGCTAAAGCTAAAGATAAGACTACAGAAGAAGAAATCAGAGATTTAATGGATAAAGAAAGTTGGTTAAATGCTGATGAATGTTTAGAGCTAGGATTATGTGATGAAATAGCAGAGCCAGTAAAAAAATGGCAGCTTGTTTAACTAAAGAACAAGCACATAAATTTAAAAAAATGTTCCTAAAGAATTAATTAAAGATAATTATGAATTTCAAACGGAACGAGCAAAAGCAATATTTAGAATTTTTTTGGAGGTTCAATAAATGAATAATAAAAAAAATTAAGAGAGTTATTACAATTAAAAGCAGAAAAAGTAGAAGCTGCAGAAACAGCAATTAATAATGGTGATAAAGAATTAGCTAATTCTTTAGTTGCAGAAATTAAAAAAATTTAACAACTGAAATTGATCTTATTCAAAAATTTAAATAGTTTAAAAACATGATGATAAAGCAGTTGATATGACAGTTGAAAATAAAGTAGAAACTGGAGTACAAGCATTACAAAAATATATTAAGACTGGTATAGTAGATGCTGCTGGGCCATTGAAAGAATCAACAGATGAGAATGGTGGATATTTAGTTCCTGCAGATGTTCAAACAAAAATTAATGAATATAGACGTTCATTTATATCATTAAGAGATTATGTAGATGTTCGTAACGTAGTTGTCCCATCAGGTAGTGAAGTATATGAAAAAACAAGTCAGCTTACTCCATTAACTAATATTACTGAACTGACAGAAATTGAAGAAATTGTTGGTTCAACTTTTGAAAAAATTTCTTATCAAGTAAAAAATTATGGAGGTATTTTACCAGTATCAAGATTCTTATTACAAGACACTCCAGAAAACTTATTAGCTTATCTAGCTAAATGGTTCACGAGAAAACAAGTTGTTACTGAAAATAAAGAAATTTTAGAAGTATTAAATTCACTTGAGAAAAAAGCTATTACTAAGGTTGACGAAATTAAAACAGCTATGAACGTTACATTAGATCCAGTCTTCCTAGCTAATACTAAATTTATCACTAACCAAAGTGGATTTAATATTTTAGATACATTAAAAGATAAAAATAATAATTATCTACTTCAACCAGTGGTAAATGAACCAACTAAACGTTTATTATCAGGAAAAGAAGTAGTTGTATTACCAGATACACATTTCCCTAAAGAAACAGACGGTTCATTCCCATTATATGTAGGTGATTTACGTGAAGCAGTACGATTATATTCGCTAAATGGTTTAGAAATTCTATCTACAGATGTTGGTGGTAAAGCATTCACACGTAATTCATACGACACACGTTTAATTACTAGATTTGATGTTAAATCTGTAGACAAAGAAGCAGTAGTTAAATTAACATTTACTAAAGATTTAGCAATGGCATTGCCATTAGGATAGGCTTATGTTTGATATTTCAGATGATTTATTAAAACAATTCAAAGATAAATTACATATACTTCATGATGATGAGGACGACAATCTAAAGAGGTTGTTGTCTTTTTCTTATGAATTCTTTGTGAAAAATGTGGTTTTTTTGATATTGATAATAATGAGCAAGGAAAATCATTAGTGTTTGAGAGAGCAAGGTATGAATACAATGATAAATTAGAATATTTTGACACTAATTTTTTAGGTGAGATGTCAAGTCTATTAATAAGAATTGAAAAAGAGAGGTACAAATAAAATGGTTAAAGTAAAAGCATTACAAGTATTTGAAGATTTATATACAGGTACAGTTTATAAACCAGGTGACGTTTTGGAAATTACAAAAGCTAGATATGATGAATTCAAGAAAAATCTATCAATTTATGGTGGAGAGTTCTTAGAGTTAGTTGAAGAAGAAACAGTACCAGTAGAAGCTGTAGAAACTGAAACTAAAGAAGAAGGTAAGGAAGCTCCTGTAGAAAAAACTGATGAAGCAAAACAAGATTAGTCAATCTTACAATGATGGAATAGTAAGGTTTATTAAATATACTCATACAAAAGATAAATTTAATACTAAATTATCTGATAAAACTGAAGAGGAAATCAGAAAGTTTTGGTTCAGATATTTAGGTGTAACAGCTAATGAAAAGTATCAATCTTTACAGGTAGATACAGAAGTTTCTACAAGGATTGCTATTAGGTTGTTTCACAATATTAATGACTATTTGTTAAGTGATCTTTATGTGATTATAAAAAAATAAATCTTATGTTATTTCAAGAATTTATCATAATCATGTAAAAAAAATGAAACTGAATTATCGTTGGTAGAGGTGATTAGAAATGACCATTAAGGAGTTAATATTTCAAACTATAGCTGATATGGAATTGAATATTCCATATTCTTATGGATTTAGTGAAGAGACAGATTTCCCAAAAAAATAGTATATTTTCACGTAAATACGACAGAAAAAAAGACTTTCTAACAAAAAGAAAATTAAACACCATGTATATCAATTAAATTTCTATGATCTAGTGCCACATGATTTAGATAGTTCAGAAATTTTACAAAAAATACAAAACTCATTAGAGGATAACACAAAATTAAATACTGGTTCTTGGCAAGAAGTAATTGATGTGAATGCTGATAAAAAAGAAAATCAATTCATGTATTACCTGGAGATTTACTCATGACAAAAGAGTTTGGCTTTAGTGGAGCAATTGCTAAGTTAAATAAGATTAGCAGTAACGCTAAATCTATTAATAGCATAGTAGAAAAAGAAGCAGAAGAAATTAAAGATGATGCGAAAAAAATCGCTACTAGCAAAGGCTTAAAAGTAACTGGTGCTGGTGTTGATGGAATTATCGCAAAACATGCATTTTATGAAAGTACAGTAGGTTGGGCAGGTAGGCCCAATCTACATTTATATTTCCATGAAGTAGGATTTCATGCTGGATTTTCTAAAGCTACTAGTAGAGAAAGACGTGGTAAGCGTGCAAGAAGATATAAAAAAGGTAGTAGGAAATATGTTGCTCCTAAGCCACATATTAGACCTGCAGCATTACAACATAAAGATTCATTCGCTAAGAAAGTTAAAGATAAATTATTAAATAAATAGGAGGAACTGAAATGACAGTAACTAAAGAGAGAGTAGACGGAGCATTACTAACAGGTATTGGTGCTGGATATTTACAAAAAGTAAAAACAGAAGCAACTAGTGAAAGTGGATTAACGTATGAGGACAAAACATACGAAGTATTCGCAATTGATAAAGTAGCTTTTAAAGGACAAAAAAAGGAGAAGCCAGTATATCTATCAAATAATAAAATTCGTGATATTGTTAAATTCTCAAGTGTTGAGATGACAGTAGATATTGGATTCTTCCCAGAAGGTTTCGTAGAAGAAATGAGTGGAATGATTAAACTAGCTAATGGTGTATTCGTTCAAGGAGACAGCCCTAAATATAAACAGTTTAGATGGTCGTTCCCTGTTACAGACGAAACGGAAATGAAATTATCTACAACTTCCCTGTTTGCCAACTAAAAAATCCAGACTTCAATGCAGAGACAGAAACTGATGATAAAAAAGAAAATATTTCACAGGTTACTATTGAGGCATTCCCAGTAATTGGAAGTGATAATAAATCTGTGTACGCTAAAATTGATTTACGTACAACTAATTTATATGATCGTGAAAAATTATTATTAAATGGTTTCTATGATGCAGCAACTTTAAAAGCTTGTATCAAAGAAGGTCAAACAGATTCTACAGTAGTCCCTAGAGGATAATAAATAAGATTAAAGAGCTGACATAAGTTGGCTCTTTTTTGGAGGTATTAAATGAGTATTTTTAAAAAAAATATAGAGACTTTTAAAACAGATATTCTTGGGTATGAAGTTGAATTAAGATGTAATTTAGCAGTTTGGTTACATTTAGAAGCAGATTTTGGTATTAAACAAGGTGATTGGGTAGATGTTATTACTAAAGAAAAAAATATAGCAATTGCTAAGTTTTTAGTATCAATTTTGAAAGCTAATAAGTTAAAAACAACACTTGAGGAAGTTTTAGAAAATGTCACTGATACAGACTTGGAAGTATTTCTTATAAAATATCAAGAAGCTATGTATGGAGATCAAACAGCAACATTACTTCAAATGTTAGGAATTACTGATGATAGCGAAATGGGAAAGAGTTTTTTAGAAGAACAGGTAGAAGACCTAGTTCCTACACAACCAAAAGTAGTGAGCAGGAATCCGAAGAAAGCCAAGAAGAAACACAAGAAATAATAGATTGGGATGATTTATTTTATAAGTGTAGAACTTGGTTCAACATGACTAAGGATGAATTTATGTATGATTATTCATTCGACTATATTATTTACATGATAAATAGATATATTAAAGAAATTATACAATAGATGATTCTGAAGAAGAAGGTATGCGAGTTACTAACATAAGTAATGTACTGTAGGAGGTAAAAATGGCAGATTACATGGATAAAGTCGGTGTTATACTGACTGCAGAAGGTGTAGGCTCTTTTACCTCTGCTATTAAGCAAGGTGAAAATGCCTTACGACAACTTCAAGCAGAAGCTAGAAGAAATGTAGCTTCATTAGGTAGTGGTGCGAAAGCATACGATATCTACAAGGCAAAGATGAGTGGACTAACTACTCAAATGAAGCAATCAGCAAGTAATGTTAATAATTTAAAAGATAAATATGATGCTTTAAAAAAATCTACTAGCGAGATACCAAAAGAGATTGAAAAGTTATCAAATGCTTTTAGGCAAAAACAATCAGTTCTAAAGACTAATGGAACGTTGTTACAAAGTCAAAAGGAGCATTTAAAACACTTAGAAAGCACTTATGGTAAGAGTAGTATTGCTGTTCAGAAATATAAAGAAACAGTAGCAAATACAAGCAAATCATATAAGAAGACTGAACAAGAAGTCAAAAGCCTTGAAACGCAAATTAAAGGCTTGAATAGTACATTAAGTACTCAACAGAAAGAATTAGGAGCATTACCAACTAAAATAGCTAACGCTGAAACAAGCTATTTTAAATTAAGAGATGCAGTCGAGAAAACTCACTCTGCATTTAGAAATAGTGGTGGTAGGTTAGCTAATACTGCTCAAAGATTTAATGATGTTGGTACTAGGGCACAAGTTCTAGGACAGAAAATGTCGGGAGTTGGTGACGGTTTAACAAGAGCTACTGCAGGGATATCATCTGGAATGTTATTGGCCGCTAGGAGTGCAATCAATTTTGAAAGTGATTTTGCTGGAGTAGTTAAGACTGTAGATGCAACACCACAGCAATTAGATAAGATTAGACAGAGTTTCTTAAATCTTTCTACAGAGATCCCTGTTAGTGCAAATGAATTAGCTAGAATAGGTGAAGTAGCTGGGCAGTTAGGTATTAAAACTGAAAATATAGTTGACTTCACAAAGACCATTGCTGATTTAGGAGCTACTACTAACTTAAGTAGTGAAGAAGGTGCAGCAAGCTTAGCACAATTCATGGCTGTAATGGGAACAAGTCAAAGCAGTATTAGGAATCTAGGTTCTACATTAGTAGAATTAGGAAACAACTTTGCCACAAATGAAAAATCTATTGTAGAAATGTCACAACGACTTTCTGGGATGGGTAAACAAACTAATATGTCAGAGGCTGATGTATTAGGATTAGCGGCTGCAATGAGTACCGTTGGTATTGAGGCAGAAGCTGGTGGTAGTGCAATGACACAGGTTATGACAAAAATGCAAAACGCAGTAATGTCAGGTGGAGAAAACTTAGGTAAGTTTGCTAAAGCCGCTGGAGTTAGTGCTAGTGAATTTGCTAATGCATTTAATAATCGACCTGTAGAGGCACTTGGATTAGTTCTTAAAGGTCTTAAGAATGTAAAAGAAAGTGGAGGAAATGTTAACGACGTATTGGCATCATTAGGTGTAACAGGTATTCGTGAAGCTGATGCCATGAAGAGACTTTCTGGAGCATTAGATGGTGATAGTGGATTAGGTAAAGCCTTAGAAATTGCCAATAAAGGTTGGAAAGAAAATACAGCTTTAACTAAAGAAGCAAGCATCAGATACCAAACAAGTGCTAGTAAAATTCAAATGGCTAAGAATGAAATTCAAAAAATGGCAATTGAAATGGGAGCACAATTATTGCCAAGATTGGCAGAAGTATTACAACACTCTAAACCACTAGTAAAAACATTAGGTGATATGATGTTATGGTTTAGTAAATTACCGCCTGCTGTACAATTAGCAGTGTTAGGTATGGGTCCATTCTTATCTGTTCTAGGAAGATTAACAACTGGAATAGGTGGAGGAGTCAAGAGTCTTGGTACTTTGATTCAATGGTTAGGTAAAATCAGAACTGGTAAAGCAGTGGCTGATGTTGCCAAATTAGGTACTGAAATTGCTGGAGTAGGAACTAAGGCTGCAACTACTGGAAGCATGGCTTCTATGTTAACTAATCCATATGTTGCAGGAGCTGCATTAATTGGAGCTGCTTTTGTCGGATTAGGATATGGAATATATCGAGAAATGACAAAAGACAGTAGAAATCATGAAGCATCCGTTGAACAAACTAATGGAAAATACAAAGAGTGGTATGATCAAGTGATTAAAGGTGCAACACAATCTGGAAGTGCAATCGATAGATTAAAAGGTGATGTTCAAAGTAATAGTAAAGCCATAGTAGAGGAAACTGAAAAGATTAAAAAAGCTAATACATCAATCATGGAAAGTCTTGATAAAAACTTTAAAGAAGGTAGTTGGTATTCATCTGATGGAGAAATCAGAAAGAAACTAAAAGAGAATCTATCTTTAAGTGATGAAGATGTAAACGAGATTGAAACTAAGTTCAGAAACTATGGAATTATGTTAGGTAATTCATTATCAAGTATTCAATCAAGCTATCTGGAGAATAAAACTATTACAGCAGATTATGCAATGGCTCAAATAAACTATTAATGATTTAACGTTATCTACCGTTGAAGGTATTGAAAAGCGTAGACAAGCTGAAATGGATAGATTGAATGCTCTTAAAGCACAGGGAATAATTGAGGAAGCAGAGTATAAAAAACAAGCAGAAGTTGTAAAACAAACCTTTGATACTCAGATTAATTCAGCAAAAGAAGCACAAGGAAGAATTAAAGAAATTCTATCTAATGCTGCAAAAGACCATAGAAGTTTAACAACTCAAGAGATGAATGAAATAGAGAATCTCTATAAGAGACTAGGTAAGAGTGCGGTAGAGGCTGCAACCTCAAGCAAAGAAGCTCAAGACCTTCTGAAAAAAGGAATGGAAGAAACAGCCTTAGCCGCTAAAATTGCAGCGTTAAAACAAATTGGATTGATTACTGATACTAAAGAAGAATACATTAATAATTTAGGTTCTATTGAATCTAAAATTCAGGAAGTTAACAGTATTTTAAATAACTGGACTAGTCACTCTGATATTAAATCGATAGGAATTAAATTTGAAGGTCATGATCTTGTGTTTAATTTTAAAAGTGATTATGAACGACTTATTGCATTACCAGACATAATGAAAGCAATAACTATTGCTGAAAGTCAAGGTCGTACTATTAAGATGACTAAAGAAGATTTAGAATGGCTGGATAAGAAAGGAATACATCCTAAAAATGTTGAGATTATAGATAAAGCAAGCTTACCATTAGATAACATTAATGGGAAAATAGATACATTTAAAAATGCTAGTTTGCCGCCTAAATCTATTATGTTAAGAGATGAGGGAAGTACAAGTATAGATAATGTATTTAAAAAGGTTTTAGATTATAACGCACAAGCTGTTAATGAAAAAAATCTAAAAGTTAATGATAATGCAAGTCAACCAATTACAGATGCACAAGGGAAGTTAGATTTATTTAACGGAACAAATCCTGTTAATAAGAATTTATCAGCTAGCGGAAATGCTAGTCCATTCACACAAGATGCAACAAATAGTTTAAATGTATTTGCAGCAACTAATCCAGGTACTAAAAGTATTATGGCTCAAGGTAATGCGACACCATTTACTGACACAGCGAAAGCTTCAGTAGATAGATTTAATGCAACACCTACCCCTACAAAACAATTAGAAGCTAATGATAATATCACGAACAAAGCTAATAGTGCTTCTGGGGCAATTAGGAGTATTCCTCAATTTTGGCAATCAGTGATTTCAGTAGTTGCAAGTGGACCTATAGCAATGTTACAAAAATTAGGACTATTCGCTTCAGGTGGGAAAATTGATTTATTTGCACATGGTGGGAATATTGATATGTTTGCTAATGGTGGTATGATAGGAGCTACTCAAAGCTTACCACCAAGATATCAAGGAATTGTAGGAGAAGCTGGTCCAGAATTATTCCAAGTTACAAGAAGTGGTGTGAACATTACACCATTATCTACAAGAGAGAAAATTAAAGGAATAAGCGGAACATTAGCAGAACAATATGGAGCTAATAATCCTAATGTTAATATTACTATCAACGTAACAGGTAATAATATAAACAACAAAGAAGACATCGATACATTAGTAAAAGAGATTGAACAAAAACTAGTGAGATCTATGAAAGAATACAAAAATATGAGTTTTGGAGGTGGTAGAAATGTCGTTACATTATAATGAGTTAATTTTCAAAGGGAAATCTACCGCCGATTTCCCTTTGAAATTTTTGTAACAGAAAATGATGGAATCAATAAAGGGAAAAGAAAAGACAAAATATTCACATCTGATGATATGTCAGGAGGAATTGTAAGAACTTCTACAGCATATGAGCTTGTAGAAAAATCATATAAACTATTAATCCACAATGTAAAATTAAACCAAATCAATGAATTATTAGTGTGGTTAGAAGGTAGTGGTAAATTAATAGCATCTGATAATCCTGGTAGATATTATGAAGTGTTAACAGTATCTGCAGTAAGAGCTAGACTGGGTGAAGTAGATGAATATGAAATAGACGTAGTATTCACTTGTAATCCATTTTCATATAGCATTGCATCTGATATTAAGACATACACAAGTAACGGAGTTATCAACAATGAAACTAATGTAATAATGTATCCTAAAATCACTTTATATGGAAATTCAACGAGTGGTACAACACTAACTATAGGTAATCAGGTAGTTAGATTAAAACAACTATCTGAAAAACTAGTTATTGAATGCAAACAAGGTGAACAAAATGTATATGATAAGAACGGAAATCTATTAAATAGTGTAATGCTAGGAGCGTTCTTTGAGGTTAAACCAGGAGTGAGTGGGATTGTTCTAGGTAATGGAATTACTAGGTTGGAAATAGAGTGTAGATGGGGGGGCGTTTATTTAATGTTATGGTTATATGATGAATTTGAAACAGACTTTACTTATAACGGAATAGTGTTGAATAATGCTTACGATTCAGACATTCACTGGGTATTGAATACAATGTATAAACTAACATTCAAATATCCAACAGTAGACAATGATCTATATTCTTTCATTGAAAAAGGTATGATTGTAAAAGCTGATGAGCATGACAGAACAAACTTATTTAGAATTAAGGATATTGATATATCTGAAAATAATAAATGTATTACTGTAACTGCTTATCAAAAGAACTATGATTTTAGTAAAAGGTTAGTGAATAACTTCGGAAGACTTCGTGTAAACTGTATGTCAGTACTTGATGAATGGTATTCTAACTTTTTATCTAGTGAAAAAGACTTCTCTTATTATTCAGATATAAATGCTATTAATTCATTTGTATCACATAATGATGATACTGATAATAAACTTAGAACATCATTTGAATTATTAGGAGGAATTGCTGATACTTATTCTGCAGATATTGATATGCATGATAAACAAATTAGCTTGTTAGAACGTTTAGGTAGAGATACTGAAGAAGTATTAACCACAGCTAAAAATATAAGTGAATTTGTTAACACTAGTAATTCTGATGAAATTGTTACTAGAATTTATGCTAGTTCAACTTTTAAAGTTGGTGATAAGTACGATAAAAAGGACTTACGAGAACAGCACAGACAACAATTAAAAGCCTTGAGGGAATCTCAAAAAGAATACTCACAAGGTAGAAATGCTGTTAAAAAAGCTCAACAAATGAAAGATGAAATAGCTAAAAGATACGCTAAAGAACTTGCTAAGAATAACAAGAAAGTAAAGCGTAGTGGTAAAGTAATTAAATCATATTCTCAAATTGAATCAGAAGTAAATGCTAAATATCAGGCAAGAGAGAGAAAATCTCAACAAAGAAAAGCTGAAAGTCAAGCGATAGCTGATAGAAAGAAAGCTGAAATTGAATCATTAAAAGCACAACAAAAAGAAGAACTAGAAGCATTAGATGAAGAAATTACTATTAATCTAATTGTAGAAAGTCCGTTGATTAATGATTATCCATTCATCAATGAAATAGCAGTATCCAACAATGATTTAAGAACTGCTGAAGAGTTAGAAGAATGGGCCATGGAATATTTTACAAAACAAAATATCGACAAGCCAAAAAACTCTATCAAAGTTACTTATGAACAATTATCAGAGGATATCAATCGTGGAGACACTGTAATTTTAAAATATTTAAAATATGGTGTAGACGAAAGAATAAGAGTAGTTGAAACTCACTATGATCCAATGCTAAAAAAATGGAAAGAGTTTATTCTAGGTGAAAAAGAAGGTAGATTAGGTTCAGAAGTATCAAATGCTAGTAGTGGAGCGATAGCTAAAGCTAACGCATATACAGATATAATCACTATGGATATAGAGCGAAAAGTCAAAGAACGTAGTGAAAATTATGATAAGCTGTTTAAGAAAAATACAGATGAAATCAATAAAAAGATTGAAGATGGATTTGAGAAAGCTAAGGCATCAAGTGAAGTAATAACAGCTAAGATTGATGAAGATCTAGAGAAAAAACTAGCACCTATAAAAGAACAAGTATCAACCACTGTAGAAAACTACAACAGACAATTCCAAGCTACAAACTTGGAAATAAGCAAGAACAGAGTTGAAGCTACTAAACAAATTCAAGCAGCTAATCTAGAAATAAGTAAAAATAGAGTAGAAGCAACAAAACAAATTCAAGCGTTATCTGATCGAGTTAACAACATGCAGGATATTTCTAGTAATTCAACAGTAGTTGAGTTAAAAAAATTAGTGAATGAAGCTAAAGAAACTGGGAAAAATATAAATCAGAAAGTAATCGAGTTAGAGGGTAACGTAACAAGGGAATTTAGTTCAGTCAAAGCTAAAAACGAAAATGATTTAAATGTTATCCGAGGGGAAATAAAAACTGGAGTAGATGGTTTAACTAGTAAAATCAGTTCCCTTGAGGAATATAAAAATCAAGATGGCACAAGAACTGAAAGCTTGAAGCAATGGGTACAACGTGATACAGCTAGTCAATTAAGCCGTGAACGAACTGAAATCAATAGAGTTATTGATAGTAAAGGTTTTGTTAAGAACACAGAATTTAGTAGTAAGTTTACAGAAAATGCTAGAAGTATCACTAACCAATTAACAGCGTTAGAAAACTACAAAAATCAAGACGGAGTAAGAACAGCTAATTTACAAATTTGGGTTCAAAATAACACCGCTAACCAACTGACTGCTGAAAGACGTAGCATTGAAGGTTGGGTAGATGGCAAGGGTTATGCAACTACATCTGTTGTGGAAAATAAAGTTCAGGAAACAGCTAATAGTTTTAGTCGAGAAATCAGTAATATTAGAGAAAGCATTCCTACAAGTGTTGGTGGCAGAAACTATATAACTGATAGTGAGAAATTAACTAATATAAATTCAGGTGGTACGAACTGGGAAAAAACAGTTGAAAACGGAACTTTAGTTTTTACTAAAGTTAGAGCTACTGAAAGTACTGGTATTTGGACACAAATTATGCCATTTTTGAAAGATAATTTTCAAAATGAAGTATTGACATGGAGTGTAGATGTTAAGGCGAGTAAAAATATTTCTTTTAACAATGTAGGACAAGAAACTAACGGATTTAAAGGAAGAGTAGATATTACCACACAGTGGCAAAGAATATCTCATACATTTACAAATAAATACACACAACACTATGCTTTTGTGTTCTATCAAATGATAGGAACATGTTCTCCTGGAGATAAAGTTTATGTACGTTTACCTAAACTTGAAATAGGAAATGTTGCAACAGACTGGACACCAGCCCCAGAGGACAATAATGCTTTTGTTAAAAACACAGAATTTTCTAATAAGTTCAATGAAAATGCTAGAGGTATTACCAACCAATTAACCGCCTTAGAAAATTACAAAAATCAAGACGGTGCAAGAGTTGCTAATATGCAAATTTGGGTGCAAAATAACACAGCTAATCAACTTACTGCTGAAAGAAGAAATATCGAAAAGTGGGTTAACGACAAAGGTTATGCAACAACTTCTGTTGTTGAGAACAAAGTGCAGGAAACAGCTAATAGTTTTAGTCGAGAAATCAGTAATGTTAGAAATAGTATTCCAACTAGTATAGGGGGAAGAAACTATATACCTAATTCTAACTTTGCTAAAGATTTAGAAAACTGGGAAATGGCTAGATTGAATAATAGTGGTCTAAATTGGCAAAAAGGACACGCAATAACTAATTTTGGTAGAGGGTTGCATATTTGGGGTACACCTAACGGAGATTATAAAGGATTAGGGACTATGTTTAACTTAACAGCGAAACAAGGTGAGAAATTAACCTTATCAATGGATTTAGGAAAAGATGCGTTAACACAAAATGCTATTTTATATATAGGATTACATTATGTCGTTGATAATGATATAGTTTCACAACAATGGCAAACACTAGATTTAGCAACACAAAATTTTGAAGTTAAGAAATATAAACGTATTTTAAAAACGTTCACAGTTACCGCTGATATGAATAAATGTAGGTTGATGATACACACTCAAAATAATAAACTTATCAATTTTTACATTGATAATATCAAACTAGAAAAAGGTGATATATCTACAGACTGGACACCAGCTCCTGAAGATGTAGAACAAAATGTGAATGAGTTAAACACGTGGAAACAAACTACCAATCAAACTTTAAACACAGTTACTAGCACATTAAACGATACTGTAAGGCACGCACAACTTCGAATAGGAGCTGATGGAATTGATTTTGGTTCAAACAAAGTTTTCAACGGAAGAAACCTTGCTAGTATTCTTTCCGTTAGTCCAGAAAGTATTCAAGCAATAACTGATAGATTAGTAATCTCACCAGCTAATGAGAATTTAGTTAAAAGAGAATATAGAGATACTTTCATCTTAAATGTTAGAAATGGTGTTTTAAATAGAATTTATGGAAGTAATGTTGATTTAGTAGGCGAATATCAATTTAAAGTTGCTATAATTGATTTTGATACACCTACACTTAATGCATCAATACATGTGAAGTATAAAGATGGAACAGATAGTTGGTTTAATTCAGAATTTCCAACACCTAGTATAGCAACTTTAGAAACAAGTACTTCTGTAAAAGTGCAAGTGGAATCGAGAAAAGAAATTGAATATATAGAACCTTTAGTTTTTCAAAATAAATGGAGCGATTTTTATAGATTTCATTTGAAAAAATTATTTGTAGGTAAAAAGAAAAGTGCAGAATTAATCGTTGATGGTTCAATCGAGGGTCGACAAATTAAAGCTGAAACTTTAGAAACAGGACATCACAAGGCAGGAAGTATCACTTCAGAAATAATTGCTGCTAACGCTGTTAAAGCTAAGCATATATTGATAGATGATGGGTTGATAAATAATTTAGTAACGCATAATGCTTTCATCAACAAACTTTGGGCACAGGACGCATTTATCAGAAGTTTAAAAACTGTTAAGATCACTTCAACGCAGATTGATACTGAAAGTTTACGAGGTAAAACTATAATAGGTGGTACTATTGATGGTGGTGTAATAAAAGGGAATGTACAGATAAAATTAGGAGAACATGGTTTTTTACAACCTATAGAGCAAGGTTTGCAAATTAACGCTCCTAAAACTTATAACGCTAATAGTGGAGTGGGTTTTCAATTACATGGGTATAAAAAAACATTATCAAATGGAAATATTATCCCAAAAGGAGTATTCATTTATAATGATGATAATTTTGCTACTGGTGATGTAGTTTCAACCGCAAATGAAACTTTATTAACGGTTGAGGGAATGATACGCTGTCGAAGTATGAGTGATGGAAACGGAAAATATCATAGTGGATATGCAGTTCCTACAATTACAACATTTAATGCTAACAATAGTGGTTTATATCCAATATTTGACATTTACCATCAAGATGACTATAGGGGGCAGTTTTTCCTATATAGTGTACCAGGAAAATATTTTTCAGTGGCAACAAAAGCAGCTTCTGATAAAAAGTTGAAAAAAAATATAAGAAAAACAAAAGAAATTGCACTAAAAAAAATTGACAGGATAGAATTTAAATCTTTTGACTGGAGAGAAGAAAGTAAAGGTCACGAAAAATTAGGAATGATAGCTCAAGAATTAGAGAAGATAGAATCTAAATTTGTCGATTTAATAATATTCAAAGATGGAGAAGAACGATATACGTTGAATACTGATATTCTTAATATTTATTCTCTTAAAAGCTATTCAAGAGTTATCAGCCGAAAATAAAGAATTAAAACAAAGAATTATAAAATTGGAGGAATTAATCAATGGATAATCAATTACAACCAATCGACTTAATCGCACAAGAATTAAGCGAAAAAACAATGCAATTAGCACATTATAAAGTTGCTTACAATAAGTTAACTAACGAGCTAGAAGCTAAGGAGAAGGAGCTTAAAGAATTAAAAGAAACTAAAGTAGAAGAAGTAAAACATGAGGAGGAACAATAATATGGCTTTAGAAATTTCAGTTAAACAACCTAATCCAACAGCGGGTGGATATAAGAGCGTAAATGTTTATTTCAATATGAATACAGGTGGAATTTATTTCAACGGTAATATTGAATTACCAGGGAAATTTGCAACTGCTAGTGACGCAGAGACACTAGAAGAAATTAGAAAACAAATTGCCGTTCAGATGTACACAGGAGAAGCAACTCCAGCACTAGTTGCTGAATATGCTAATCTGAATAAACAAATAGGTATTCTTACTGGTAATAAACAAGATACTGCAGAACGTGAGAAAGCATTAACTAAGTTTGCTAATAAGGTAAATAAGGGTAATGATAAGGTGATTATGGCACTGCTACTGAACGTGCTAGATCCTAAGACTATTAACGCTAAGAAAGACGTAATCATTAATGCATTTGATTCTTATGAAGTGAATGTTGATTACTCTGTAGGAGATAAATTTAAATTTGAAAATAAACTATATGAAGTAGTAGAAGACCATACAAGTGTTGTTGAGTGGATTCCTAGCAATGAACCAACTAAATATAAGGAGGTGGTTTTAGAACGTGCTGAAAGTGATGATAAGGAGCAATTAGCAGATGAAGACCACCGATATATCACTAAGGCACAATTAGATGAAGCCGTTTCAAATGCAATTACAACTGTATTATCAATGTTCCAGGAGGAAGACGATGAAGAAGATAAAGGAGAAAAAGAAAATGAAACTAATGAACAACCTACACAACCTACACGAGAAAGCAACAATGATGTATTACACAGCGAAGGGGGTACTGAAAGTCATGAAGCCTAGTAGATTAAGATTTAAAAAAGAAGATCAATTTGTAAAAATGTACGTTCGACAACTTTTAAGAAAAGCTAAAACATTAGAAGATGTGCCTCACATCGGGAACTTAATAGATGTTGTTAAGGCTGAAGTCGAAAGAATCGAAAGAGAGTCCGAAGAGAAGCACAAAAAAGCAGTTGAAGAAGTAGCCACACCTAAAGAAGTTGTAACTGAAGCACCAAAAGAAGTCGTTGTTGCAACTGCTCCAGTAAGTGAGTCACCAAAAGAGGTAGTCACTCCAACACCAACAGTAAGTGAAACACCAAAAGAAACTACAGAAACAGAAAGAAAAGAAGAGCATGCAGAATAGCATGTTCTTTTTTACGAGGTAATCTAAATGGAAATAACATTACCTGAACTAGCAGAACGCTATTATCACTTAGTTAAAGATGTCTACATTCATGCTTTTACACTAGTTGTATTTCTTGATGTTTTTACAGGAATAGCGAAAGCTTTTGTAACAAAAAAATTAAATTCAACTATTAATAGACGTGGATTAATTGAACATATTATAGTTTGTGTAATGTGCATTACAGTATATCCATACCTACTTTATTTAGGATTTAATGAAATTGCTACAGCTTTCTTATTATTCTTTACACTTAGTTATTGTCTATCGTTAATTGAGAATTTAAGTGCATTAGGTGTACCATTCCCAACAGGATTAAAGAAACGATTAGAAAAATTACGTGATGAATTAGATGGTAAGGAGTTAGAAGATGAAAAAAACTAGTAAGAACAAATTTGACAAACACACCTAGTAAACGTGGAACAAAAGATTTAAACATTCAATTCTACTCGCATGATAAGAATAACGCTGGATTTGAGTTTGTGGTAAAAAATGAAACTGATTTTAAATAATATTACATTACAAAATGTAACTAGTGAAATGCTAAAAGGAATCAATTTAGGCTTAATAGTATATCCGACTCAAGAAGCATGGATGACAAAATTACCTTAGAAAGGGGGTGAATAATATGCCAGATTTACAAACAGCATCAGTATTTCTAATAGTTGCACTATTAGGGATGTTGGGGAAATTTTTAAAAGAATCTAAATTCTTTCCAGATGAAATGATACCTAATATTTTAGGAGTATTGGGTGGATTGATTGGAACGATTCTATTCAAAGATCCTACTGCAATTGCTTTAGGTTTTAGTGCAGTTGGGGTTCATCAATCTTATAGACAAACTGTAGGAAGAAATGATAAAAACAAAACGGAGGATAAATAACATGACAGAAATTTATAGTGACTATTTTCAAAACGGAGTATATTTTACTCCACCTAAAAACGATATACTAGGCGTTGTAATTCATAATGATGGGGGATCTTTATCTGCTAGGCAATATGACGGATTCTTAGTCGATAGAGTGAACAACGGGACGCTTGACAGAGGGTTCGCAGCATACTATGTAGATAGAAATGATATTTACGTATTCCAACCATCTAACCATCAAGAATGGCACACAGCGAACCCTTACGGAAACGGTAATTTTATCGGTTTTGAAGCGTGTCAATCAATGTCTGCTTCTGATGAAGAATTTTTAGCAAATGAAGATGCAACGCTATTATTAGCAGGTCAAGTACTTCAAAGCTATGGCTTACCTATTAATGAAGACACAGTTAAATTACACCATGAATTTAGTGCGACATCATGTCCACATAGAAGTATGGAATTGCACGGAAACGGTGGTGCATATAACGGAGCAGGAACTGAAGCGTGTCGACAATATTTTATTAATAGAATTAAGCAACTATTAGCTGGGGACGTAAGCGAACCACCAGTAGTAGAGAAAAGCATTCTTGATGAAGATGTTGAACTTGCTAAAAGAGATGAACCGTATTATGAAGCTACTGTAAGCATTGATTATATTTTAGAAAGCCAACCAACAGAAGATAGCGAAGATAAGGAATTTGTCCCAGCAGGAACAAGAGTACGTGTCTATGAGAAGAAAGACGGTTGGTCACGTATTAACTATAAGGATAGTGATCAATGGATTGAAGATAAGTACTTAACAGAAGTTGAAGTATTTTAACAAACACCCCCACAATTAGTGGGGGTTATTTTTTTATGCATTTTTTATAAAAAGATAAAAAAACTATTGACACGCTCGAGCGTGTATAGTATAATTATAAATGTAAGGAACAGGAGGACAAAAAAATGACAAAAAAACACATCTTCACAACAGCACACAAAATCGCAAAAGAAATTGTAAAAGAAGTAGGGAACTACCAACTAGCTTTACAAATGGCACTAAAAGAAGTTTACAGACAAGTTAAAACTTATGATAAAAAACGCTTTGGAACACAAGCTATTTCAAGTGCTATTTACAATTTAGGAACTAGCAAAGAAGATAAAGCTTTTGATAGGGAAAGTGAAAACTATTTATACGGAATTGCTAAATGGTTTTTCCACAAAGAATTCACGACAAAACAACGTCAAGCTTTAATCAAAATTGAAGATGAAGTTATTGTCAAAGAAACTGAGAAAGCCTACAAAATAGCGTTTTTTACTGAATATGGATTTTTTGAAAAATGGATTCCAAAAAGTTGTTTTAAAAAAGAACACACAAATGTTACATTTGCTTACAATGTAGCTTAATTAAATAAGATGTCACGCTCGAGGAGGAAATAAAAATGAAAGCACAAGATGTATTAAACACAATGAAAGAAACAGTAGCAAACGGGGGCGAATTAAACTTCGCCCTTAGACACAAAAGAACAAATGATTACCTAGCTAACTATGATACTAAAAACTACGCTGGAGTATTTGCTTTTTCAAACGCAGGAATTTACGGTATATACGGCAATTTTTTAGAAACAAGTTTTAATTTTGAAAGTAATCAAATTGATAATAGAAGTCAAAATGATGAAACAATTTTAGAGGTGCTAGAAGCTATTCTAGTTGATTGGGAATTAGAAGAAGATATAAAACACAGTAAACAAGAATACATGTTTAAACCTTGTATAACTAGATATGAACCTCAATATATTCAAGATATCGCACAAAATAAAAAGAATTTATATATCTAAACAAGGTAATGAGGTAATTGAATTTACAATTGATGGTTGTATATGGAATATGAAATTAGAAAAATTCAACGGTGAAAAAATCAGATATAAATTAGATAAAGCTGTAGTGGAGTATCTATAGTATGTGGAAAACAATTCAATTTAATAAGCAAAACATAGAACACGAGACTGACAGGGCGGTTTTAATTAAACTGCCCAACAGTTCTTATTATAAAAATTATAAATTTTGGCATCCGTCTAAATTAATTAGACCGCTAAAAAAAGGGAATGGATATTTCTTAAGTTTATCCTACACAGATGAATTCAGATTTAAAAATTTTTCAAAAAAATGATAAAACAACTAAAGAAATATGTGGTGAAGAATTAGCTTTATGCTTTAATCAACTTACAGAAGAAGATGACACAAGTTATCTAGAAATAACTGAACCAGTTAAGATTGATAAGGATGTAGAAATAATTTCAGAATTGGAGAGGTAATGATGGATATTTTAATAGAATTAGAAGATTTATTTTTATAATTTAAAAAGAAAGCGATAGTAAAAAGAATATATAAAAATACATGATAAAATAGAAAATACTATTAATGAAGCGAACGAAAATGAAAAAAATACAAATATTTGAATTTTTAAAACTTGCAATTGCTGAAAATGAAGAGGATGCTTGGGAATATGAACCATTCTTACAATTATTTAACTAAAAATCAAAAACAAGCTTTTGATAAGTTTAAAAGATTAAAAGTAGGTGCTTTATTTATGAAGCAAGGCACGGGGAAAACTAAGGTAGCGTTAGAGTTAATTAAAACTACAGATTGTGATTTAGTCTTGTTTTTCTGTCCGTTCTCTACAAAAAATAATCTACAAGATGAAATAAATAAATGGACGTTAGATATAGATTACAGAATAATAGGGTATGAAACATTATCAAGTAGTGATAAAACTTACGTTGAATTACTAAAAAGAAATAGAAGATAAAAAAAGCTATTCATTGTTGCTGATGAAAGTATATTTATTAAAAAAACGATGATACAAAACGATATAAAAAGGCTTATTAGTATTGCTAAAATGAGCGATTATAGATTGATTTTTAAATGGCACACCGCTAACAAAAAAATGAATGGGATATTTATAATCAGATGAATTTCTTGAGTGATAAAATTATTGGAATGAGTAAGCAAGAATTTTTTTAAATGTATTCTTTAAAAAAAATATCTTATAAGAAAGTTGGTCAACGTCCTAAAGAATTTTTACAAGTTATCTGATGTTAACATAGACTATTTACACAAACTTATAGCACCATATATATTTGAATGTGATTTTCAGTTTGATAAAAATGAAGAGATTAAACACGTTAGAATAATTGCTAGTGAAGAAGCACAAGAAAGCTACAATCTTAAAAAGAAACAACTACTTAACTCTATTAGTAAGGGAGAAAGTATTATAGATCAATTTCAAAATTTAGCTTATAGTTGTTTTAATGATGAAAAAAGACATGTGGAAATAGCTAAATTTGTTAAAAATGAAAATCAGATAATTGTGTTTTGTACTTTAGTAAGCGAAGCTGTAAATATAGCTAATCAGTTAAATTGTTATCTAATCACAGGCGATACTCCGTTAAGTGAGCGTTCTGAAATAATAGAGAAATTTAAAAAAATGATAGTAAAGCGTTAATAATGACATTAGGAACTGGAGCTTATGGTTTAAATTTGCAATTTTGTAATAAGGTAGCTTTCAGTAGCATAACATTTGATTATGCAAAGACAGAACAAGCAATTAGTAGAATTAAACGTATAGGACAACAAAAATGATATAGAATACACTTATTTTTACATCGAATCTAGGTATTTTTTTAATATGATTTTTTTGAAAATAACGAAAAAGAAGAAAAAGTTTAAAAAGAATTGTTGATAGATAAAATTAATGAAGGAGGTAGTTATTTTTGAAGAAGTATTGTGATGAAAATGTATACGAAGCAACAAAAGAAAGATTAGATTATATTTTTTTAATGAATTTGAAGAAGTGTGTGTAGCTTTTTCGGGTGGTAAGGATAGCGGTATTTGTCTAAATTTAGCGTTAGATTATGCTAAAGAAAATAAGCTATTAAATAAATTAAGTGTGTATCATCTAGACTATGAAGCACAATATCAATTTACTACTGATTATGTAACAGAAACTTTCTTAAACTTACCTAAAGAAGTTAAGAAATATTGGTTATGTTTACCTATTAAGGCTCAATGTTCTACTTCTATGTATCAAAATCACTGGACACCATGGAATAGTGAAGAACAAGATTTATGGGTGAGAGAACTGCCTAAAGTTGACTATATAATAACAGAATCTAATTGTGAATTTAATTATGATGATTGGGATTACAATGTTCAAAATAATTTTTGTAATTGGATAGGAAAAAATAAAAAAGTTTGTGTTATTGTAGGGATACGTAGTCAAGAAAGTTTGAATAGGCATGCTGCAATTACAAGTGAGAATAAAGTCAATCAATATAATGGTATTAGCTGGTTAACAAATAAGAAAGATTATACAGTTGCTTACCCTATTTATGATTGGGAAACAGAAGATATATGGGTTTGTAATTCTAAGTTTGGTTATACATATAATAAAGTCTATGATTTGATGTTTAAGGCTGGATTAAGTGTTCATCAGATGAGAGTAGCTAGTCCATTTAACGATTATGCTCAAGATAGTTTAAAACTATATAAAGTATTAGATCCTAATAATTGGGGGAAAATGATAAGTAGAGTTAATGGAGTTAATTTTACTGGATTATACGGCGGAACTACTGCGATGGGATGGAAGAGTATAAAAAAACCATCTCATTTAACCTGGAAAGAATATATGTATTTCTTGTTAAATACCCTACCAGAAGACACTAAACAAAACTATTTGAATAAACTAGAAGCGAGCAAAAAAAGTTGGAGAGTAGGTGGTGCTAGAGATGAAGAAACAATAAAAGAATTATTAGAAGAAAAAGCACCAGTTATTTTAACTGGGAAAACCAATAATAGAAGTAAGCATAAAAAACAAGTAATTCAATTTGAGGATTATTTAGATGATACAACGGTGACAGATTTTAAAAGTATTCCTACATATAAAAGGATGTGCATTTGCATTATGAAAAATGATACAACTTGTAAATATATGGGATTTGCTCAAACAAAAAGTGAAATACAAAAAAGGAGAGAGGCGATTAGAAAATATGGTGAAATACTGTAATACTCCCATTGATATTGCTAATGATTTTTTTAATAAAAAAATAAAGTTTATAAAGAACAAGTAAGTATAAATCCTTTAGCTGATATGTTTTTTTAGGTTGTTATTTAGAAAAATAAATTAATAGGTATAGTTGGCTTGACTTCTACGAAGAAAAACATCTAGAATTAAACAGTTTTTTTGTAATTCAAGAAGAAAGAGGAAAGGGATTCGGTAGTGAGTTATTAAAAAAAGATTATAAAAAAAATACAGATAAAAAAATCACTGCATTTGCTACTGAATATTCTATAAAATTATTCTTAAATAATAATTTTATAATAAAAAGAAAAAAATTCAAATAATATATATTTTATTGAAAGGAATTAAGAATGAATAGTCCAGTTTATAATATTAAAAAAGTGCCAATAGAAAAGATACAAGCTAATAGTTACAATCCTAACAATGTAGCACCACCTGAAATGAAATTGTTATATCAATCAATTAAAGAGGACGGTTATACAATGCCTATAGTTTGTTATTATTTAGAAGATGAAGATAAGTATGAGATAGTAGATGGTTTTCACAGATATACAACTATGCTTAAACACAAGGATATATACGAACGTGAGGAAGGTTGTTTACCTGTATCAGTAATTGACAAACCGATAAGCGATAGAATGGCATCTACAATTAGACACAATAGAGCAAGAGGTAGTCACGATATAGAATTAATGACTAACATCGTTGCTGAATTAGTTGATAGTGGGATGAGTGATACTTGGATAATGAAGAATATAGGAATGGATGCTGATGAGTTATTGAGATTGAAACAAATCAGCGGTCTAGCTTCACTTTTCAAGGATAAAGAATTTCTAAGTCTTGGGTTGTAGAAAACTAGCGTTTTTGATATAATTATAAAAAATATTTAGGAGAGAACCATGAATAAAGTATCTGAAGCTAAACTAAGAAGCAATAAAAAGTGGGATGATAATAATCGTGAACGTAAAAGATATATCAATAAGAGATCCACGGCAAGAAGTTTTATTAAAACAATGGAAAGAGAAGACATTCCAGAATTTGAAGAATTGTTAAAAGAACGTAAGTCTAGAAAAGATTAATATAAAATGTTATAATAAATTTGTTAGTAGAATTCAAAATTTACATAGGAGAGACAGCGGTAATGCTGTCTCTTTTTTAGGGGCAGTGCAAGGGACAAAATAGGGGCAAAACTTCTCGAAAACACGTTTTTTTTCGTGGAAAAACGAGAAAGAGAAGTAGCGGAAACGTGAGTATTAACGCATATTCAACGAGAATAAAGACAGTTAACTATATTTACCCACAAAGCAAAGTGAAGGATGACAGCTTTACAAATACTGTATTAGTAAAAAGAGAATATAACGCGGCTAAAACAGATAGATATCCATTAGGAAATGACATTCAAACACCAAGCAATAGAAATTTCTGGAAATTCCTGAAAGAAAAAGGTTTGATTACTGATGAGAAATATAATAGATTAGTAAGAACAGAAGAATTCTCAGATGAAGAATTAACAGGTTTTATTGCTCGTCAATTGGTGGAAACATCTCAATCAGTTAAAGCAGTAGCTAGTATATTAGGTGAATTAAATCCAGAAACTTCAATCTGTTACTCTAAAGCTGAAAACGTATCTAGTTTTAGACAAAACTTCGGGAAAATTAAAGAAGGTAATAGAAAATCAGATAATACTGAACAGTTAATCAAGGTCCGTGAAATCAATGATTATCATCATGCCAAAGATGCATATTTAAATATAGTAGTCGGTAATGTATATGATACAAAATTCACACGAAATGTCTTTAACTTTATTAAAGATAAGAAAGATGGAAGAAAATACTCATTAAATAATGTATTTTATGAAAATGTATCTAATTCTAACTCTGTCGCATGGAAAATGAATAAAACAGTTCATCAAGTAGAAAAAGTTATGAATAATAACAATATACTAATGACAAGAAGAACGTCAGAACAAAAAGGTGGATTATTCAATGCAACAGTATATAAAGCTAAGGTTGCATCTAAAGCAAAAGAGGGTGTATATTATCCATTAAAAAAACATCAAATAATGTAATTAAAGACGTTACAAAAATATGGTGGATTTACCAGCATTGGGATAGCATATTATTCTATTTTTTTGAATACATTTTAGTTAGTAAAAAAAGGTGAAGAAAAAAATTACTAGAATTATTCCAATACCAATATATATTTCTCAAAATATAAAAAGATGATGGCACACTATTAGAATTTGGTAAAAACTCAAATTAATATTAAATCTAATGAAGAGATTAAAGACTTTAAATTGAAGTATAAAAAGTTATGTATTGGAAGTATTATTTTTTTATAAATAATTATCCATATTATATTGGAGGAAAAAGTGGAGATACTTTTTTTATTATGATAATGCTGTTCAAGTTATACTAGATAAAGAAAGTGAAAAAAATATCAAGAACATTTCTAAATATCAAAAATTGGAAAAAAAGAAAAATAAAGATGGCGAACTTTGGGAAAGTATAACTAAAGAAAAGAATATAAAGTTATATAATACACTAGTTGAAAAGATGAATTCAGGAATATTTGCTAAGAAAAAAACCAAATAAATTTGAAGAATTAAATATTGATGAAGTTAGAAATAATTTCAATAATGTCAGTTTAGATAATCAGGCAAAAGTTTTTATTAGAAATTTTTAAATCTGTTAACTAATAAAAAAATCTATATTTGACTTAAAAATTAATAAATATTGCATTAGGGTAGAAGTAGATATAATTTTAATATTACTTCTCAATCACAATTTTCAATAGTAGAACAATCCGTTACTGGATTCTATGAAAAAGAAATAACAATAATAGGGGATAAAGAAAATGACATGGAGAACAATAATAGTTAGGGATAGGGCGAAGCTAGATTATAGCTTAAATTTCCTGACAGTAAGAAAAGAGGCGGAGACTAGGAAAGTTAGTCTCAGTGAAATATACATGATCATTATTGAAAGCACAGCGGTATCAATTACCGCCGTGCTTTTAAATGAACTCATGAAAAATAAAATTAAAGTGATATTTTGTGATGAAAAGAGAAATCCTAGTTCGGAATTAATACCATATTATGGTAGTCATGACACAAGTCTCAAATATAAAAAACAATTAGAATGGACTATCGAAAGCAAAGAACGAATTTGGACAAGAATAGTATATGAAAAAATACAAAATCAGATGTTATTGCTAAAGAAATTAGGTAAAGAAGAGTATGAATTATTAGAACAGTATCTTACTGAACTTGAGTGGAATGAAATCTAATGAAGGATATTAATACAAATGTTATAAAATTATTGTCATCATCGGTATTTGTATACAATAGAAAATAGAAAAGATAAACTTATAAAAACAATGATAAAATCAGGATTCTTTAAGTTTAGAATTAAAATGGTAAGTCATATTATAGAAATAGAGAATGAGTACGTTAAAAAAATACTAATTAAACGTGGGAACTTAGCAAAAAAAGGAGCTAAGTCTTTTTTTATTTATCTACTATTAGGAAAAAAATGTAGGGTGTTTAAATATTGATTAAAAAAATTATAGTTCAGTACAAAAAAATTAACAGCCAAAAGCCTGTTAATAACCTGTGGATAACTTCCGGATAATCTGTGGAAAACTATTGCGTTTGTAGTGTAAAAATTTGATATAATCAAGAAAGAGAGTATGTTATGAAGTAAAATTAGAAAATGAGGTAAATTGATGAAATATTCTTTGAAAAAAATTGGATAGATACTAGAGAAATAGAGGAATTAAATAATATTAATGAAAGTTTATTAAAATTAAACATTGAATGTAAAGAAGATTATATATTCCAAAGGGTACTATATGATTTTTTTAATAATGAACAGTTGAAAAAAATTGGAACAGTGATACGCTGATTTTTTTATAAAAAAAATAAGTTGCTACATGCTGAGAATCTACTAGGAAAAGAACGTTTTTTTAAATTTAATTATTAAAAAAACTTTAAACTTGTTATATTAACATATGAAAAAAACTATTAGCTTTAGAAGAAAGAATGGAGTTGATGGAAAAAAATTTAGAGGTTCTGAAGAAACTAAGGCTAAAAATATTTTTCAATAAGTATTTATAATGATTTGTTAAACTCTTCATATAGTTATTTATTAGAATTATTTATAGAAATAGAAAGTAACGTAGAGAATAAATTAATTTATCAAAAAAAGTTTAACTAGTAAAATTCAGTGTTTGTCTACACGAGGATATACATCAATTACATCAGAAGTATTGGATTCAAATATAAGAAATTCTATTTCTCATGGTGGAGAAAGTTTTTTTATCGTGACAAAATTATATTTAAATATAAAATTGGTTCTGAGTATAGATGTCAAGAAAAAAATCTATATATGAATTTACACTTAAGCTGAAAGAAATGTTTGATATAACAAGTTCGATGTGTTTATCGATATTTTTTTATACTTATATGAAAGAAATGTTAATACGAATCTATTTTTTTATAATAATGAAGATAGTGATTGTCATGAATTTATTAGAAAAAAATGCAAATGTCTTCAATTATGATAAAAATGTAATTATATATATAATTTTTCATCCTATGGGTAATCAAGATGAAACACAATGTAATATAGAATTAGTACATCCGGATATTGGTATAAAAATCACGTTATGAGTTTGCATTAAATTTAGGAATTAAAATTATTCAGGTGATGAATTTAGGTAAAAGAAGATTATGTATTCTTTTTTTATTTAAATCAAAACATTCAATGAATTCATTTTTTTAAAATAAAAAGTTGAATCATTGTTGGATATTTATTTTGATAATATTCCCTATAACGATGTAATAAATATCCTAGAAAAAGGAAAAGCTTAATGTGGGAAGTAAACGATGAAGAACGGAATGATATAGAAGATTTATTTAGGGTGTTACGAGAACATTGAGAATGAAAAATTTCAAAATACTAGAAATTTCAGATATTAGCTTGGAAAATTGTAAAAGATTTAAATGTAATTTATACTTTAAAAAAAGATATTAAAAAAATTTTTACGTTAAGAAATTTGTAGAAGATGCTGTTAATGATATTAAAAATATTAAAAAAATTATGGTTTTAGTACTAATAAAGTGAAGCATGGTGATATGGAAGCAGATATAATACACATATCGGTTTATAAAAAAAGATTTACGTAGGGGAGAAAAAAAGAAATTGGAATCCAGAAAATGATAATTTTTATTTGTAATGTCCAATACGATATAAATAAAAAAATTTTTTTAATATATAATAATCTTATAGATTCAAAGTTAAAATTAGAAAGAAAAGGAAATATTGAATATAGATGGAATCCTAATTTTTAGATAAATTAGAGGAGGAAACAATGAATTTAGACGAATTGATAGAATATGAATCAGAAAAATACATCATTAGATTTTTAAAGCGGAGGAGTATGGTAAAAACAGTTTTGAATTAATAAAAGACGTTATGTCTATGGCAAATTCACATACTAATGGGAAGAGATATATAATAGTGGGTGTTAAAGATAATCCAAATGAAGACAGAGAGATTATTGGATTAAAAAAACCATAAGTGATCAAGCAATTTTTAGAAAATATAATTCAAGAAAAATATAGAACCAATTATTCATTTTTAAATACTATAAGTATGAATTTAAAGGAAAGATGTTAGGAATAATAGAAATAGGTGATAATAGTGATAGACCTTATATGATGAAAAAGGATAATTTTTTTCATTAAAAAAAGGAGATTCTTGGATAAGAAAAGGTAGTCGTCAGAGTAGAGTAGTAAGAGAAGATATAGATAAAATGTTTAAAGGACGATTGAATTTTTATAGATACTAAAGAAATAAAAAAATTGGACTAGGTGATAATTTTTGAAAAAGGAACAATATATTAAATTACCAGTAATTAATTTAGATGAAAAAGCCTTCAAATATTGAAAAAAAGATTAGAAGGCTTTCTTGAAAAAAATTAAGAGCATATGACGAGGGAGATAATAAAGGAGAAAATATTTTTTTAGATAATAAGAATTTTTGTAGAATATCTAAGTGACTCAAAAAGATAAGAGTTGGTAAAGATTTCTTGGGACTTCCAGTTTATTATGATGAGAAAACAATATTAGAAAAAAATAAAAAAATGTATCTACTAAATTATATGATGAAGATTATTATTTTTCTTCTAGAAAAGAAGTCTTTTAAACTAAATTTTTTTCAATATATAATGATACAAATGTTTTTTTGGAGGATGTAAAAATAGAGTTTAAAAATACCAAAGGATGTATTTTTTTATAGCGAAAAGTATACCTCAAAAACCATCTTATGATGGCTTAGGTATTAAACTACCATCATCATTTACAATGGGGTACCCAAATGTAGAGGAAGAAAACAATTATTATATAGTTACCGAATATTTTTGATAATATACGGCACAAAGATTTAACATGGATATTTTTCAGAAGATTTAAGATGTTGTAAAGTTAGAAAATACAAAGGAAATAAGATTAATATTAAATACAAGATAAGTGCAAAAAAATTTAGAAACACCGATAGAAGATATGTTAGACTTGAAATGGCAGTAGGATTTAGTAATTTTTATAAAAATATATGATTAGAGGGTTTTTATAAAATAAATAGGTTAAGATTCTTCAATTATAATGAAGTAATATTTTTTTAAAGAATATAAAAATTAGGATGTGGAATATACATATGGTAACAAAAGAAACAACATTATTATCCAAGAACTTTAATTAAACATTTTGCTAATAAAGATGATAAATTATACACATACATTAGAATTGCTAATAGAATACAATATATAAATTATAAAAAAATGTTTGTGCTGAAAACTATACATATGAAGGTAGTTCAGGGTGTAGACAATATACTAGAAAATAATTTAGGCGTACTAGAATCTAAAAATTGGGCCAATAGTAAATAAAAATTATTAATAATATAGTTATAAAAAAAATGATCGTATCACGATTGATTTAAGAGAAAAAGGAAATTGATTTTTTTGTATAAATATATTAATCTACAGTATTTGAGAACAGATACCGGACGAATAAGTTTCGTTAGAGGTTTTGGAAATATTAATTATGTTCGAAGAAAATTTCCTTACAAAATAGAAGAAATAAAAAAAGAAGTAAAAAAATAAAGAAATACTGGATTTTTAATGATAGATTTAAACAAACGGGTGTGCTAGAAAAATTTTATAAAGTTTTTTTAAAGAAACCTAAAAAAATATGTATTTTTCATATTTTTGATTGGTGAGAATTACATAACAAGTGATAATCCTGTAATAATGTTGGACGAAGGAAACAAATATTTATGCCTATTTCTAATAATATCTGTGTTGTATTTCAGACAGATGAGTTTAGTAATGCTGATGAAGTTATTCTGCCTTATAATGTGGGGCTAAATAGATATATAAATGAGTGCCAAATTGAAACCTCAAACTATTATATTATGTCGATAGAAAATTTTTGATTTACTCACAAATTGGTATATTTATAGAAGATTTCATGAAAAAAAGATTGGGAAAAAAATCAAAAGCATTTTTAAATAATTAGATTTAAAATCTGAAGTAATAAGAGATGATAAATATTGTTTTATAAAATTTAAGATAATTGGAGTTGAATAAAAACCTGATTAATGGTATAATATAGTATGGTCAATAAAGATTTATTTGATGAGAAATATTAAATAAACAGAAGGAGACGAAATAACTTATATGAGAAATAAATCATTAAAAGCATATGAGATTGAAGAAGTAAGGAAAACTTTAGATATAACTAGAAAAGAATTTTCAGATGCATTAGGTTTCAATAAGGAACAAGAAAAAAAATTAAAATTGTGGGAAGAAGGTGTAGAAGAAATTCCTGAGGAAGTATTTCAAGCAATCATGAAATTCCCAACAGCCCCACCATTGATTTCTCCTAGTAAGAAACAATGTAAATTTACTCAAATTGATTTATTTGCAGGTATCGGTGGGATTCGTCAAGGGTTTCAGATGCATGGAGGGAGAACAGTATTTTCTTCTGAATGGGATAAGTTTGCACAGAAAACTTATAGAATTAATTTTGGTGAACTTCCACATGGTGATATAACAGAAATAGAGCCTAAAGACATACCTAATCATGATATTTTGTTAGCAGGTTTTCCGTGTCAACCATTTTCAAATGCAGGATTAAAGCGAGGATTTGAAGATACGAGAGGGACATTATTTTTTTCAATATAGCGAATATATTAAAAGAAAAAAAGACCTAAAAGCATTCATGTTAGAAAATGTAAAAAATTTAACAACACATGATAAAGGAAATACATTTAAGGTCATAATGTCAATTTTAAAAGAATTAAATTATTATGTACCAGAACCTAAAGTTTTAAATGCCTATCATTTTGGCTCTCCTCAAAATAGAGAACGTATTATTATAGTGGGATTCAATAAAGATTATCTTCCTGAATCATTTTCAGAATTTGAGTTTCCTGAGGGGAAAATTGACGATAATGTAAAAGTGGGAAATGTTCTTGAAACTAGTGTATCAGATAAATACACAATATCAGATAAACTATGGTCAGGACATATGGCTAGAAAAAAAATGCATGAGAAAAAAGGAAATGGTTTCGGGTTTTGCTTGTTTAATTCGGAAAGCCCTTATACAAGTACAATTAGTGCTAGATATTATAAAGATGGAAGTGAAGCATTAATAGAACAGACAGATAAAAACCCTAGGATGTTAACTCCAAGAGAATGTGCTAGATTGCAAGCTTTTCCCGAAGAATTTATAATACCCGTATCCAATTCTCAGGCATATAAACAGTTTGGTAATTCGGTATGTATTAATGTTATTGATAAAGTTGCGGAAAAAATGGTGGAGTATCTAGAAAAATATAACATTATATAAAAAGAGGAGTAATTTTAATATACTCCTCTTTTTATTTTTTTTTACTCGAAACAATCTTCTATTAAACTATCCCAATAATTGTTATCCGCTCTCCACTGAGAATAAGGTCTTTTATTACCTACATACATGCCACTATCAAAATAAACAATTCCATTTTCAACTAATTTTATCCAATTTTCGAATGTTATTGGTGAACCAAAACAAATTTTTCTGTAGGCTCCTGTACTATCAGTTTTACAAGTAAACCACCCTGAATTATTGAACTTATCTTCTAATTTGGATTTTAGAGTTTTATCTTTTGAGTTTGGAGAAGTAGTACCGTACCAAATAGCGAGTATAATTATATCTTTTTGTAATTCTTTTGGTATAATTTCTTCTTTATTTGAACGTTTATCTTTATCATAAGAGTAATGAATTTCAATATCTTTGTTTTTATTTATAACCATTATCTGTCCGAATTCATTGTATCTATTAATTTTAGGAACTGGAGACCCAGACCATGAGTATCGATCATTTTTTTTAGGATTTTTTTTACCAAACATTCTACAAAAAGAATCTTGTTTTTCAGGTATTGTATTACCTTCAAAAAGAGCAGAGTACTGTCCTGATTTAAAGATATACATATTAGCTGACCAATCTCCGAATGTTGTTTTTTTCCAGAACTTGTTTCATTTTTCAGTTCATATCCTAGAATATCAGCTTCATTTTTTCCATTGGCTGTAATTCCAAATTGTTGCTCTAGCCAGTGTCCGAATTTACCATCGTGATTTTTGTTTTTGTTAGATACATCAGGTATCTTACCTTGTACATTTTTTTTGAAAATTTCGATTAATTTTTCTTTATTAGACATTTTCTAAGTTCTCCTGTTTAAATAAATTTTTAAAAATTTTTTCCATAACTGGAATAACAATACTATTTCCAGCTTGCTTATATAAGCTTGTATTTGATATTAGAATACTTGCTTTATCGAAATCAGAATCAGAAACCCCCATAAATCTCCAAGTTTCTCTAGGCGTCAATCTTCTAGCTGGATATTTACCAAATTTGTTAACTTCACCAGAAACAAGTTGTCTACGTTTTTTTTCAAGAAAATCTTTTAAAAAAGTTCCTTTCCAATAATTTGAATCCAAGCAGTATATATAATCTTGTTTGATTGGAGAATCACTATGTTGATTTTTTTGGATAGAAAGAATTTATCACTTACATTTTTTTCTAATAAATCATTCATGAAAATAGTCAGTGGTTCAGGCTCAGGAAATTTAAATTCATGATGTTTTTCAAGTATGCTAATACAGAAAACTCTTTCTCTATTTTGGGGAATACCAAAATCACGAGCATTTAAAACTTTCCAATAATTTGTATACCCAAGAGTTGTTAAATATTTAAGAAACTCTTCAAAATTTTTACGGTGATTTTTACCAATAAGATTTTTTACATTTTCCATCATTAGATATTTAGGACGCTTATTTTCGATAATCTTACAGCACTCCCAAAGTAGAGATGATCGTGTTCCAGAATTTTGATTTAAACCATTTTGGAACCCCGCAATAGAGATATCTTGGCATGGGAATGAGTAAGTAAAAAAGTCAAAATCAGGTAAGTTTTCAGGCTTGATTGATATAATATCACCAAAATTCTTATTCAATTTATTAGCTAGATACATATCTTTTAATTTCTGTCCTCGTAGTTTATCAGCTCTATTTTCAAAAGTACGATAATCAAGAGGGACGTTAATTTCTTTCAGATAATTTCTCATCTCTTCCTCAGTAAGATTAATAGGTTTTGAACGTTCATCTAATAGTGCATTATGTATTGCTGCATATGAAAGTAATACATCTCCTTCAATCTCCGAAATACCCACAACTTCATGAGGTATGTTTGCATTTTTTAAAGCTATTCTTTGACTCCCGTATCCAGCGAAAGCTTCAAATACTCTTATCATAATTTAATACTCCTTACAGATATGTTCAGGGAATATATCTATTAAATGATTTTCTTTTTTTTCATCAATATATATGATATTATCATATATATATTTTTTTAAAATACTATTGTTTTCAAGGAGAATATATGATTGAGGAGCAACAAAGTTAGGAACATTCTCTCTTAATTCGTCTAAAGAGATAGGTTTAATTTTTTGAAAACCTAAAATTTCAGTTCCATAATTGTATTTTTTTCTATGTAAGGGATAATTCTTTCTATAACATCTGAATTATTTAAATATTCTATTTTTCCAATCATTTTAAATTATGTTGTTTCCCAAAGTATATAATTCCACATATAGCTTTAATAGGTTTACTAACATACATAAAAAGCATATGAACAATTTTTGGGGAAACGTCTTCTATATTCTATTATTTTTTTATCTGGTTTGAAATTTTTATTATAAATTTCTGGCCAAAAAAACTCATTAGAACGGTCATATTAAGCTCCTTATATAAGATGGTATATAATTATTATATATTATTTAGAGAAAAAAATACTACACGTTATTGATATAAGAGAAAAAAATTATCCTTAGGTATTTAATTTTTTTAGAAAAAAATTTGATATCAGAATGACTTAATTCATATTCTAAATCAACTTCTTTTACTGCCCAATGTGTTGTATATAGCTCGAAATCTTCAATTCCTAATTCGAAATTATTTTCATAAAGTTTGTGTTGACTAAATGAAGAACGGAGTTCAAATACTATTTTTACAGAGTCGTTAAGAACATTTATTTTTCTTTATATATCCGTAATGAGCCAAATCGCCGTCTTTATGGCCATTTGGCCCTTGATCAATTGCGAAAAATTGTAGGAAGAGAAGTAAGTAAATTTCTTTCTTTTATGCCTAAAATAGAAAGTGGTTTAATAAGTTCATCGCAAAACAAATTTAAAATTCTTTCCTTTTTCATAATAAAATAACCGTATGTTTTTTCTGTATTTTTAAATACAGCCTTTTTCGATACCTCCAACTATAAGGTTATACAATTCCCCTGTACTATTCATAATCTCATCAAAGTAATATTTTTGTTATATTATTTTTCATTCATCTCATCATTTGTATTTTTCTTGATAATTAAGTTCTATTGTTTTTTTATGTCAGGAAAAGAAAGTTTTTTTCCAATTTATAAGAAGTGTTTATAGATGTATTTTTTTAATCCTATTAATTTTTAATGTGCTGTTTAATTGTTTTTACCCAAGGGATGATTCAATTTCCACTGTCCTCTATTTCCATTTTGTTTAAACAGTTTATAAAAAAAGTAAATGATCCTATAGTATTTACTTGTTTATTTATTATAATATAAAATATTACATTTATTAAAAAAATACTTCAATTTCTACGTTATCAATTTTTTTGATAGTGATTTTTTTAAAGAATCGACGTTTTTGAAAAAAATAGTAAATTTAGTTTCATCTAGAATACTTTTTATCCCAAATAATAAGTTCAATAATAGACTTTACAGTCTCTTCTAATTTAGATTCGGATATGTAAGTATTAATAAAATCAGATGTTTCTTCAAGTAATTCATTATAATTATTAGTATATCTATTGTAAAAGGCATTAACAGTACTAGAATCAGTGAAAGTTATATAAGAATTACCGTTTATTTCACATTTTTTGTATTGCGTAGTAATTTTCTTTAAAGTGTCACCATTAAATGCTATTTCTTCACCCGTAACAAGTTTAATTAATCCTTTTTAATATATCTGAATCAGATACTGTATTTTTTTACCGTTTAGTTTTTTTCCCTAGAAGTAAGTGATGTTTTTTTAGCTTCAATCAGTAAATTTAATAATATCCCTCCACATAAATATGGATAGTGTTCGTTAGACATCTTCATGCCCCCCTTTTTATATAAAAATAGTAACGTTAGTAACCGTAGTAACGCTTGGTAACTATTGCAAGTAACCAAAGTAACGTTAAGATATATAGTATAGATAATAAAAATTCTATATTTTAGAAAACGGTTGTTTATAGATATATTATATCATATTCGGAAAACCGTATAAAGATTAAATTTCAAATAATCTGTAAAATATATAGAATTTATTATTTAAATATAATTACTCAAAAAAAGTCATAGTGGCCACTAAGACGGTGAGATACAGATGAACCAATTAAATAAGTCCAAGATAACGATAAAGGTTATTTTTGCTAACTTATTTAAAATTCTATGTACTTTCCGTAATTTTTAGTTTACCATTTTTTTACACTACAGAAGTCTCATAGTAATAAAACTTCATTTGTGATCTCACCTGAGTGGAAAAGAGGTCACTATGGTGATTATTACAAAAAAACAAATAGAAGATTTATTCCACTACGTACTAGAAAAAAACTTATCAAGATGATAGAATGACTTATAGTTATGAATTTGCAAATGGCGATAAATATACTTTGGAAATTGATAAAGATGGAATCACAGAAGCGGATATAAAATTACTTCATTCCCTAGATGATAGTGAGGGTCTATAATAATTGTAAAAAAATGCTAGACCCGGGAAGAACAAAAGAAGAAAAAGATATAATAAAAAGCTTGAGAGAAAAATTTTTATAGAAGAATTTAAGAATAATCATGGTTATGAACCTCAAAAAAATCAGATTTAGATTATTATGAAAATGAGGAATTTCCAAGAAATTATAATTTATCTCTAGATGCAGATTTAGTTAATTCTGATAAATCAGCTATAGAGAATATGGTTGTAAAAAAAATACAGAATTTGAATGGTCAGATGAAATTTTAACGGCATTTGAAATACTGAATGATAATGAGAAACTAGTTATTGAAAAAAATCTATCTAGAAAACATGAAGAAAATAGATATTGCATCTGAAATGGGAATATCTAATGCGATGGTGACAAAGTATCATAAAAAAAGCATTAGAAAAAAACTAAGAATGAAAATTTAATTAAAAAAATGTAAGAAGGGGTTAAAAATACTCCTTCTTTTTTTGACTAAGATATGTAGGGGTTAACTTACAAATTATAAATAGGAGGGATACTGATGAAACATAAAGTTATAATCAATGTATCGGATTCAAATCATAAAGAGATTCAAATTTTAAAAGCATCTCGAATAACGATACCTAGAAAAATTGTTCAGTGGTTATTTGGAGAATATACACAAGTGTACTTACTAAAACCCGGTCAGACAATTCATTCGGTAGATGTTAAAGAAATTAAGAAAGGGGTGAATCTATATGAGTCAAACCAAACAATTGCTTAGTGTTGTAGAGGATATAAGACGGTTAGCGGATAGTCTTCAAAGTCTTTGTGAAGTAATGGCTGAGGAAAAATTAGAACAAACTTTTGTTGAAGAAAAATCAGAAGTAGTTGAAGATGAGAGTACTGAATTATTGACTAACTCTACTAAAGAAAGCAAACAATTTCACTTGAAGAAGTGCGTGGAGTACTAGCTAAAAAAGCTCAAGAAGGTAAGCAAGCAGAGGTAAGAGAGTTAATTAAAACTTATGGTGTAAGTAAGTTATCAGAAGTTGAAGCTAAACACTACGTTGAACTAATGAAGAAAGCTGAGGAACTTTAATATGGGAAAACATGCTTTATTGAATGCATCAAGTGCTCATAGATGGCTTACTTGTCCACCGCTACCAAGATTAGAAAATTTCTTTGAAAAAGAAGTATCTGAAGTAGCAAATGAAGGTACTGATGCTCATAGACTATCTGAATATAAGCTAAGAAAAGTATTGGGTGAGAAAGTTAGAAAACCTAAGCTAAAATATTTTGATAAGGATATGGATAGCTATACAGATGATTATGTTAATTATATAGTAGAAACAATAGAAAATATTAAGAAATCTACTAAAGATCCGATAGTTTTAATCGAACAAAGGCTAGATTTTTCAAACTATGTACCAGATGGCTTTGGAACAGGAGATTGCATAATAATTGCAGATAAGATACTTCATATTATTGACTTAAAATATGGACGTGGAGTAGAAGTAAGTGCTGAGGAAAATCCACAGATGATGTTATATGCACTAGGTGCATTAAATATTTATGATGCTTTATATGACATTGATGAGGTTGTTATGACTATTTTCCAACCAAGAAAGTATAACATTTCATCTAGCAAAAAATCAGTAGAAGAACTTAAAAATTGGGCGGATACTGTTCTCAAAGAAAAGGCAGAGTTAGCTTTTAATGGACTTGGGGTTGTAACTTATGGTCCTTGGTGTCAGTTTTCTAATTGTAATGTTGTACTACGCGCTCGAAAAGATTATCATGATAAACTTATGAGGTTTCAACTTTGTTCACCTCATCTATTAAATGATGCTGAGATAGAAGAGGTACTAGAACATATTGATGATCTTGTGAAATGGGTTAGTGAAATAAAAGAATATGCAACTAAAATAACTATAGAGAATGATAAAGAATGGTCGAATTATAAATTAGTAGAAGGTCGCTCTATTAGAAAAAAATTAAAGATGAAGAAAGAGTCGCAGAGATTTTTAAAAGAAAATGGATATAACGATATCTATAGAACAAGTTTAATAACATTAACCGAGCTTCAGAAATTATTAGGAAAAGATAAATTTAATGAACTTCTAGGAGACTATATAGTAAAACCTGAAGGTAAACCAACGCTTGTTTTAAAAAGTGATAAAAGAAAAGAAATAGTTAAACATGATGTAAACAAAGAATTTAAAGTAACGGAGGAAAAATAATCATGGCAATAAAAGATACAAAAGTAGTAACAGGAGTAAACACAAGATTTTCATATTTTAACGGATGGGAGCCAGTTTCAATCAATGGTAGCAAGGAAAGATACAGCGTATCAGTATTGATTCCAAAATCAGATACTAAAACTATTAATGCTGTGCATAAAGCAGTGGATGCAGCAATTGAAGATGGCTTAGCGAAGTTTGGAGGAAAAAACCTAATAAAGCTACACTTAAATTACCATTACGTGATGGGGATATAGAAAGAGAAGATGAAGCATACAAAGGACATTATTTTATTAATGCTAATTCTACTACAGCACCTCAAATCGTAGATAATAACGTGCAACCGATATTAGATCGCTCAGAAGTTTACAGTGGTTGTTATGGTAGAGTATCACTTAACTTTTATGCATTTAATTCTAATGGAAATAAAGGGATTGCTTGTGGGCTAGGAAACATTCAAAAACTTCGTGATGGTGAACCTCTAGGTGGACATAGTAGTGCAAGTGATGATTTTACAACTGAAGAAGATGAAGAATTCTTAGCTTAGGAGGATGAAAGAATGAATATTTCAGAGATACTTAATCTATTAATTGTTCTACTTGCTGCAACTTATGTTGGTGAGTTTATAATAACAGAGTTAGTAGATTTGTATGTAAACATAAGGGAGAAATTAAGAAAATGAAGACTATAAATATTGATATTGAAACATTCTCTAGTATCAATATATCAAAGTCTGGGGTATATAAATATGTAGAGAGTGAGGACTTTGAAGTCCTCCTCTTTGCATATTCTATAGATGGAGGTAAAACGGAGATAGTTGATATAACAAATGGAGAAGAATTATCTGAAGAAATAATACAAGCGTTATTAGATGATAATGTCATTAAGTGGGCATTTAATGCACAGTTTGAACGAATATGTTTATCGAGATTTTTAAAACTCTCTAAAGGAACATATTTAAATCCAAAAAGCTGGAGATGTACAATGATATGGAGTGCTTATATGGGGTTACCATTTTCGCTTGAAGGGGTAGGGAAAGTATTAGGACTTGAAAAGCAAAAATTAATCGAAGGTAAGGATCTGATAAAATATTTTTGTGTACCTTGTACACCAACGAAATCAAATAAATTTAGAAATAGAAACTTTCCATATCACGATAAAATAAAATGGGAAGCTTTTAGAACCTATAATATTCGTGATGTTGATACAGAAAAAGAAATACAATGTAAACTTATGAAGTTTCCAGTACCTGATTTTATTTGGGAAGAGTATAATTTAGACCAAGAAATTAATGATAGAGGAATTAAAGTAGACTTAGATTTTGTAAACAGAGTGATAGCTTTAGATGACAAAGTAAGAACGAAGTTAATGAGTGAATTGCAAATTTTGACTGAGTTAGAAAATCCAAACTCAGTAGTTCAGCTAAAAGGTTGGTTGAGTGAACAAGGTGTTGAAACTGAAAGTCTAGATAAAAAATCAGTTAAAGAACTTGTTAAAGTTACAAAAGGAGAAGTATCAAAAGCGTTAGCTTTGAGAATGCAGTTATCCAAATCATCTATAAAGAAATATCAAGCTATGAAAGATGTAGCTTGTGAGGATAATAGATGTAGAGGAATGTTTCAATTTTTAGGTGCTAATAGGACTGGGAGGTTTTCTGGGCGTAATGTACAATTGCAAAATCTACCAAGGAACACTATGAAAGAACTCTTTGAGGTTAGATCAATAATAAAAAATAGATATGGAGATATTCTTGAATTATTATACGATAATGTACCAGATATTCTTTCACAACTTATAAGAACAGCTTTTGTTCCAAAAGAAAATATGAAGTTTTATGTAGCTGATTTTTCATCAATAGAAGCAAGAGTAATTGCATGGCTTGCGGGAGAAACTTGGCGAGAGGAACTGTTTAAAAAAGGTGGAGATATTTATTGTATGTCAGCTTCACAGATGTTCGGTGTTCCTGTTGTTAAACATGGTATAAATGGTGACTTAAGACAAAAAGGGAAGATAGCGGAGTTAGCGTGTGGTTACGGCGGATCAGTAGGAGCACTAACTGCAATGGGTGCTCTTGACATGGGACTTAAAGAAGATGAATTAAAGCCACTTGTTTTATCATGGCGAGAAGCAAATCAGAATATAGTAGCACTTTGGTGGGCAGTAGATAAAGCTATAAAAGATGCGATAGTTATGAAGGGTTTGACTAGAACGCATGGAATAGAGTTTGAATGTAGGAGTGGATTACTTAGAATAACACTACCAAATGGAAGAAAACTAACATATATTAAACCAAAAATTGAAATTAATAAATTTGGAGGTGAATCAGTCACTTATGAAGGAGTAGGTGTAGCTAAAAAGTGGGAAAGAATAGAGAGTTACGGACCTAAGTTTGTAGAAAATATAGTACAAGCTATATCTAGAGATATACTAATGTATGCTTTACAAAATTTAAGTGATTATAATATCGTAGCCCATGTTCATGATGAAATAATTATAGAGGCGCCTGAGAATACAAAGCTAGAAGATATTTGTGAAACTATGAGTCGAGTACCTTATTGGGCAAAGGGATTGATACTTACTGCAGATGGATATACGTGTGAGTTTTATATGAAAGATTAAAAATTTGAGTGAGAGGTTAAATTCTCACTCTTTTTTATTGCCTATGATATGAGGGATTAAATTAGTATTCCCATCATTTTAATAGGAGGAAAAAATCAATGAGTAAGAGTCAAAGGAAAATCAAATTAGAAAAGAAAGAGGCTTATAAACCTTTGGTCTATATTTGCGCTCCATACAGAGGCGATATTGAAACTAATACTAAAATGGCTATAAAGCTAGGAAGACTTGCTTATATAGAAGGTAATATTCCAATAATACCTCATGTGTTATTTCCATTTATGGATGACTCAAATGAAGTAGATAGGAAAAATGCTATGTTTGCGGATATCATTCTACTTGGAAAATGCAGTGAAATTTGGGTTTTAGGTGACAATATCACAGAAGGTATGAAAGTAGAAATTGATGTAGCTAAAAAACATCATAAAACTATAAAGTATTTTACGGAGGTAAAGTAATATGAGGTTAACTATTCATAGATCAAACTTTCAAGGTAATGCTAAGAATTGCATTTATGATGTTAAGTGTTTAATAGAAGATATGGAACAATTAAAAGAGGTAGTGCGTTTTGATCACGTATGCGCTAATTTTAAAAATAATTATCGAAATAAAGATAATTTCTTAGAGTGTGACTGTGATGTTTTTGATTGTGATAATGAACATAGTGATAATCCAAATGATTGGATTTATCCAGAAGATTATGAGTATTTGCTTGAAGGAGCAAGTCACGTTGTAGTTCCTAGTCGAAATAATAATAAAGAAAAGAATGGGAAAGTAGCTCGACCTAGACATCATGTTTATATCCCACACAGGTTATTTTTGACATCAGATGAATGTGAAATTTTTAAGAAACAAGTGTATGAGAAATATAACTTTTTTGATAAAAATGCATTGGATTGTTCAAGATTTATTTTCGGAAATATTACTGATGAAGTTATTTGGTTTGATGGTGAAAAGAATCTAGATGAAATACTTGGAGTTGCAGATGCTTTTACGCTTTTAGAATTAAAGGAGCATACACCAGTAATCGAACAAGGTAGTCGTAATTCTACTATGAGTCATTTGGCTGGAAAGATTATAAAACGATACGGAGCAACTGAAGAAAGTTATTTGATGTATTTAGAACAAGCATCTAAATGTACACCGCCTTTAGATGACAGCGAACTTAACTCCATCTGGTATAGTGCAACTAAGTTCGGAAAGAAAATTGCTAGTCAAGAAGGGTATATTAAACCCGAAGATTACAATCAGAAATTTAAATTTAAACCTACAGATTATTCAGATGTGGGTCAAGCTATAGTTCTTTCTAGAGAGTTTCAAGACAAAATAAAATACTCTCCAGCAACCGATTATTTAGTTTATAACGGAAGTTACTGGGAGGAGTCTGTACCGAATGCACAAGCTGTAGCACATGAACTAACTGAACTTCAATTAAAAGAAGCACATGATGAAATAAATTTATGTCTAAAACAATTAACTGACGCAGGAGTTATGCCGATGATAACAAGTTTAGGTATGAAGAAAGTTAAGGAAAACTTAGATGATAACCAAAGAAGAATAGTAGAAAAGTATGAACAAGCTTTAGCTTATGAGAAGTATGCTATTAAAAGACGTGATAGTAAAAATATATGGTCTACATTAAAAGAAGTGCGTCCTTTAATTCAAATAGAACCTACTTCGCTTGATAGGGATGAGTTTTTATTAAATACACCAAGTAAAACTTATAATTTAAAAACGGGTCTTTCAAAAGAGCATGACTACAATGACTTCATAAGCAAACAAACAAGTATTGATCCATCAAATAAAGGTGAAAAATTATGGGAAGAGGCACTAAGGACATTCTTCATGGGAGATGAGGAACTCATAAAATATGTTCAAAAAATAGTAGGTTTAGCTGTTGTTGGAAAGGTTTATGTCGAAGCGTTAATTATTGCTTATGGTGAGGGGAGCAATGGTAAAAGTACATTTTGGAATGTAGTAGCGAGAGTTCTTGGCAGTTATAGTGGGAATATATCTGCAGATATGCTAACTGTGGGATGTAGAAGAAATGTAAAGCCTGAACTAGCAGAGGCAAAAGGGAAACGACTTCTTATTGCAGCTGAACTTGAAGAGGGAATGAGAATGAACACATCAAACGTAAAACAACTCTGCTCGACAGATGAAATTTTTGCTGAGAAAAAATTCAAATCACCATTTAGTTATGTTCCTTCACATACTCTTGTTCTTTATACTAATCATTTGCCAAAAGTAGGTGCGATAGATAATGGAACATGGAGAAGACTTATTGTAATTCCTTTTAACGCACAAATTAAAGGTAAAGGTGACATCAAAAACTATGCTGATTACCTTTATGAAAATGCTGGAGGTGCAATTTTAGAATGGATACTCACTGGATCAAAAGAAGTAATCGAAGCTAATTTTAAGTTAGAAAAACCAAAAGTAGTAAAAGATGCTATTAAAAAATACAAAGAGGATAATAACTGGCTAGGAGAATTTTTAGAAGAATGCTGTGAAATTGACATCAGTTATACTGAAAAAAGTGGGCTACTTTACTCCGAGTACCGAGCTTTTTGCATGAGAACTGGAGCTTTTACGAGAAGTACTACAGACTTTTTATAATGCACTTTTGAGTGAAGGATTTAGAAAAAGAAAAAAATGACAAAAGGATCTTTTATTTATGGATTAAAAATTAAAAATCTGATTTTTTTAGAGTAGTGTAAGTTTATGACGGTCAATTTCAATACTTTTTTTATAAAGTGAGTGTGATTTACAATAATAAAAAAAAGTTATGAAGTAGACTGTCATGGAATTTATTAAAAACCTTATTATATCAACGTTATGACGACTTATGATAGTCATATATATAACCTTTCTATAATAATAAAAAAAATAATATATATATAATATAGGTAAATGGGGTTCATGGTCTTACACTTTTGGAGGAGAATATGCTAGAAAGCCTAATAGAACAACATTTAGTAAAAGAAGTTAATAGAAGAGATGGTTTATGTTTGAAATTTAATAGTCAAAGTATGACAGGAATTCCAGACAGAATAATATTGATGAAGAATGGTACTGTTGGTTTCGTTGAGGTTAAGCAAAAAGGTAAGAAACCAAGACCACTTCAAGAATTAAGAATGAAACAATTAAGGCGATTAGGATTTAAAGTATACACACTTGATGAAAAAGAGAAGATAGGAGAAATCTTAGATGAGATATGTAGCACATAATTATCAAAATTATGCCAAAGATTTTATTTTAGCACATAAGGTATCTGCTTTGTTCCTTGATTGTGGTTTAGGTAAAACTATAACAACACTTACAGCTATAAATGAGCTCATGTATGATAGTTTTGAAATTAGTAAAGTACTAATTATAGCCCCATTAAGAGTAGCACAATCAACGTGGAAAGATGAAATAGAAAAATGGGATCATCTTAACCTCTTAAGATATTCAATTGCTGTTGGGGATGAAAAAGAAAGACTAAAAGCTTTGAAACAAAACTCAGATATTTATATCATTAACCGTGAAAATGTAGATTGGTTAGTAACTAAAAGTGGAATAGACTTTAACTTTAATATGCTAATTATTGATGAACTCAGTTCATTTAAATCACATACTTCAAAACGATTTAAAAGTTTATTAAAAATAAGACCTTACTTTGAAAGAGTGGTAGGTCTTACTGGGACACCAAGTAGTAATGGATTAATGGATTTATGGGCAGAGTTTAGAGTGCTAGATTTAGGAGAAAGACTTGGTCGCTATATAACGCATTATAGGAACGAGTACTTTCTACCAGATAAAAGGAATGGTTCGGTAATTTATTCTTATAAACCACAGCAAAATGCTGAGGAAAGAATATATCGTAGGCTCGCAGATATGACAATATCAATGAAATCTACAGAGTATTTGAAAATGCCAGAGCTAATACTAAATGAACTTAAAATAAATCTTGATGAAGAAGATCAGATGAAATATAAAAAGTTTAAAAAGGAAATGGTAATGACTATTCAAGAAAAAGAAATAGACGCTATAAATGCAGCAAGCCTTTCAAATAAACTTATTCAATTAGCTAATGGTTCAATCTACGATGAAGATAAAAAATTCTACGAAGTTCATAATAAAAAATTAGATAAACTTGAAGAAATAATTGAGAGTGCGAATGGGAAACCTGTACTTGTTGCATATTGGTTTAAGGCAGATAAAGAAAGAATTGAAAAACGATTTAAAGTAAGAGAGATTAAAACTGCAGATGATATAAAACAATGGAACAAAGGAATGATTGACCTTGCATTAATACACCCAGCAAGTGCAGGACACGGATTGAATTTACAAAGTGGAGGATCAACACTAGTATGGTTTAGTCTTACATGGTCTCTTGAATTATATCAACAAACTAATGCTAGACTTTATAGGCAGGGACAAAAAGACACGGTAGTGATTCATCATTTAATTATAAAAAATACTATTGACGAAGATATTATGAAAAGTTTAAAAAGAAAAGATAAAACCCAAGAATCATTGATGAAAGCAGTAAAAGCAAGAATAGGAGGATAAAGTATGAGAACGGAAGAATATCTAAATCAAGCTAGACATTTAGATACGCAGATTAATTCAAAGCTTAGTCAAATAGAATCATTGAGTGCGTTGGCTACAAAATGTACTGCAACCTTAACTGATATGCCCGGTAATAAAAATAATGGAACATCAAAAATGGAGGATACGATTTTAAAAATTATAACACTACAAGAAGAAATTAATAGTGATATTGATGTACTTGTAGATTTAAAAAAAGAGATAATGACAATAATAAAAAAAGTTGAGAACTCAGAGTATCGTACACTTCTAGAAAACAGATATTTATCATTTTTTTGTCTTGGGAGAAAATTGCCGTTGAAATGAAGTATAGTATACAGCAAGTTTATAGAAAAAAAGAACTGAGGCATTAAAAAAATTGAAGAAATTTTTAAAAGATGATAGGAAATGATAGTGAATGAGAGTATACTTTTCTGATATAATTAAAATGTGGAAAATAGAAAATAAACCTTGTAGAGAAATCTATGAGGGTTTTCTATTGTGATTTATCGTAATGGATAAATATTTATCAATAATGATAAAAATAAGAATTTATCGTAATGACTAAATATTTATCAATAATGATAAAAAAAGAAGAATTTATTGTAATGACTAAATATTTATCAATAATGATAAAAAGAAGAATTTATCGTAATGACTAAATATTTATCAATAATGATAAAAAAACAGAAATTTATTGTAATGACTAAACATTTATCAATAATGATAAAAAAAGAAGAATTTATTGTAATGACTAAATATTTATCAATAATAATAAAAAAATAGAAATTTATCGTAATGGATAAAAAAATTTATTAATAATGATAAAAAGAACCTTGTATATCTTTCTACAGGGTTTTTATTATGCTAAAGAGAGGAGAAAGTAATGCCGAGAAAACCTAAGAGACCATGCTCATATCCAAACTGTCCAAGGTTAACAGATAAACAGTTTTGTGAAGAACATGAAAGACTAGAAAATAAAAGATATGAGATGCAAGATAGAAATCCTGAAACAAGGAAAAGATACGGATCAACGTGGAGAAGAGTTCGAGCTAGTTATGTTAGAGAACATCCTTATTGTGAACTATGTTTTTCAGATGGATTGATGAGAGAAGTACAAGAGGTTCATCATAAGATACCTTTATCCAAAGGTGGAACACATAGTAAGAGTAATTTAATATCTCTTTGTAAAAGTTGTCATGCTAAAATTCATGCGAGTGATGGAAGTAGATGGAGAAAAAAAGTTAGACAAAAATAATTTTGTGAAAAATTTTCTGGAAGGGGGATTGAAAATCTCTGAAAAGAAAATGAAAATATAACGGGTGTGGGCAAAGATGCACAAAAAGTGCGAATTCAAAAGGGTAATAGGGAGAAGCTTGAAATAAGCAAGTTTAGTAGAAATAAAATGAGAGAAGGAGATAGTTTAAATGCCAACAAAATCAAATAATATCGGTGGACGTGGAGGTAAAAGAATAGGAGCTGGCCGAAAAAAGAAATCAGTTGTAGAAAAAGCACTAAATGGAAATCCTGGAGGAAGGACATTAGAAGTATTAGATATTCCTGATCTTGAAGGTGTAAAAATGCCTGAACCACATGAAGTATTATCATCAACACAAAAAGATGGTAGTGTATTACAAGCTAAAGAAATTTATGAAGAAACGTGGAAATGGTTGGATAGCCTTAGTATGGGAAATCATGTTCCAAAGCCACTTATTGAAAGATATGCTATGAGTAGTGCAAGATGGTTACAGTGTGAAGATATGACTAGTAAACTTGGATTCTTATCTAAACATCCAACGACAGGAAAACCAATACCATCACCGTTTATTAATATTGGAATTAATTATATGAATCAAGCTGTAAGGCTATGGAATGAAATATATCAAATCGTAAAAGAAAATTGTAAAACCGAATTTGATGGAGTAGTACCTCAAAATGATTTGATGGAAAAACTACTAAATTCAAGAAAAAAAATTTATAAGAATGGAGATTAAAAAAATGATAGAAAAAGTAAACCCAAAACATCCAGATAAAATTGCGGATAGAATCGCTGGAGCAATTGTAGATTTGGCATACAAACTTGAAAAAGAACCTAAGGTAGCTGTAGAAGTGCTGATAGGTCATGGAAAATGTCATGTCATAATAGAAACATCAGTTGATTTTGAGAAAAAAAGTATTCATAGAATAATTAGAAGAATAGCGGGAGTAGTTCATCCTGATGTAAATATTGTATCGCAAGATAAAAAATTAAATAAAAATCAAAATGACAAAATACGATGCGGAGATAATGGTATATTCAAAGGTATGCCTATTACAAAAGAACAAAAAGAACTATCGAGAATAGCTAGAAACATTTATTCACAGTACCCTTATGATGGAAAATACATGCTTGATGGAGATAAGTTGATAATTTGTCAAAGTAATGTAAAAACGAAAGTACTAAAAAAATTGTATCCAAATGCTAAAATCAATCCTTTAGGAAATTGGACTGGAGGAACGGATGTTGATACAGGAGCTACTAATAGAAAACTTGGTAGCGATATGGCTGATTCTGTGACAGGTGGTGGTCTTCATGGTAAAGATTTAAGTAAAGCTGATGTATCTGTAAATATATATGCGTTCTTAAGAGCACAACAACTCCAAAGTCCTGTAGAATTTAGCTGTGCAATTGGAGATGAAAATATAGGTGATATGCCTTATGAAGAAATTGTTAGAATTGCAAAAGAATACATAGATTCCGTAGGTGGATTTGAAAAATTCGCTGAATGGGGTCTTTTTTAATGAGGTGTAGAGATGAAGAATAAACTATTAGAATATGAATTAAGAAATGTTGATGAATTAATACCGTATATTAATAATGCAAGGACACACTCAGATGAGCAGATATCAAAAGTGATGGCTTCAATAAAGGAATTCGGATTCTTAAATCCTATATTAATTTCAGAAGAAAATGTAATAACTGCAGGACATTGTAGATTAATGGCTGCGAAGAAACTTGGAATGGATAAAGTACCTTGTATCAAGGAAAACTATCTAACACCCGCACAAAGAAAAGCATACGTTATTGCGGATAACCAACTCGCACTTGGAGGAGGTTGGAATGAAGAACTTCTAGCTATCGAATTATCAGATTTACAGGGTGCTGATTTTGATCTTGACGTACTTGGATTCGATGAAAAAGAATTATCAAAAATATTTGATGAAGGTCTTGAAGGAGAAGATGATGATTTTGATATAGAAGCAGAGTTGAAAAAACCATGCATAACAAAAGAGGGGGATATTTGGCATATAGGCAGGCACAAAGTAATATGTGGTGATTCTACTAAAGATGAAACCTATACAAGGCTATTAGGAGAAAACAAAGTAAATTTAGTATGTACTGATCCACCTTATTTAGTAAATCTTGAGAGTGCTTGTGGAAATTAAAAATGATGATTTAAATGATAAAGAAGGATATGAGTTTTTACTTCTAGCGTTTAGTAATTGCAAAAACTCAATGGCTAAAGATGCATCCATTTATGTCTTTTATGCGACCATGAAAGCACGTATATTTTATGATGCATATGAAGACGCTGGATTTAAAGTTGGTGCTGGTCTGGTATGGAAAAAACCAAGAGCACCGCTTATGAGAACAGATTGGAAATTCAACATGGAACCTATTATTTGGGGTTGGAGAAAAGATGGAAAACATATCTGGTATGGAGATCAAAAACAAAAAGCAGTGTTTGAATTTGATAGTATTAATAATTCAAAAGAAGATGGTCATGGGCATCCATCAAGTAAACCTGTTCCGTTGATTGTATATTTAATAAAGCAATGTACACAAACTAACGGATTAGTACTAGATGGATTTTTAGGATCGGCATCTACTTTAATAGCTTGTGAACAGAGTGGAAGAGTATGCTATGGAATAGAATTAGAAGCTAAATTTGTTGATGTTGCTGTGAAAAGATATATTGAATTAACTGGAACTTCTGATGATATATATGTAGAAAGAAACGGAGAAAAGATTCCATATGCTGAGGTGAAAATAGATGAGTCAATTAACAGTCGGTAGTCTATTTTCAGGATCTGGAGGTTTTGAATTAGGTGCTACGATTCTAGGGATGAAAGCAGTTTGGGCGAGTGAAGTAGAGCCATTTCCAATTCTTGTGACAAAGAAGAATTTTCCTAACTTAGTTCATTTAGGAGATATTAATAATATTAACGGTGGTAACATAAATCCAGTTGATATTATAACGTTTGGTAGTCCATGCCAAGATTTATCAATCGCAGGACAAAGAGATGGACTAAGTGGAAGTAAATCAAATTTATTTTATGAAGCAATAAGAGTTATTAAAGAAATGAGGGAGAATACAAATGAAAAATATCCAAGAATTATCATATGGGAAAATGTCTGTGGAGCTTTCTCAAGTTCAAAAGGAGAAGACTTTAGACAAGTACTTGAACAAATCTCAAAAATCAAATGTAAAAACATATCAATTCCTAAATCTTCAAAATGGAAAAATGCAGGATGTGTTATGGGAGGAACATTTAGTATTGCATGGAGAGTCTTGGACGCACAATATTTCGGAGTCCCCCAAAGACGTAAGAGAATCTTTCTTGTCGCAGATTTTACAGGAGAAGGTGCAAGAGAAATATTATTTAACGAAGAAAGCCTGCCAAGGTATTTTGAATCGTGCTCAGATAAGAAACAAGAAATTGTCGGAATTATTGGAAAATGCACTGAAATATCAAAGTACTGTTTAATGGATCAAGGTGGAGAAAGGCTAGATGTTACATTAAATAAAACAGGAACTCTAAGAGCCCAAAGTAACCATCCACCACTTGTTTTTGAAAATCATGGACAAGATAGTAGATTTAAAGGCCCACTAGATATTACACCAACTTTATCAAGTAGTTTAGGAACAGGAGGAAATAATCAACCTCTTGTAGTTGAAAATATCGCAAATTATGATGTGAGATTTACAAGTTTAAATACTAAGAATAGCAGATACAAAGTTTATGAAACGGCTACATCAAGAACTTTGGATACAGGAGGAAATAATCCAAATGCAAATCAAGGTGGGGTAGCAATAGTTTCTATATATTCAACTAGTAAAAATTATCATCATACAAAAGCTATAAAGGACAAGGTATCAACATTAGTCGCAACTGATTATAAAGATCATCCTATTATAAATGATAAATATTCTGTTCGAAGAATTACTCCTCTTGAATGTAGTAGATTGCAAGGTTTCCCAGATTATTGGTGTGAAAGTTTAGAGCTACTCAATCCTACAGACAAAGATTTAAGTTTTTGGAGAGAAGTATTCGAAACAAATAGAAAAAAATAAAAAAATGGTAAAAAAACAAAAAAACTGATAATAATATAAGAACATGGTTAAAAAAATCCTTATTCGGATGCAGCGCAATATAAGATGTGGGGGAACGGAGTAGCTCTACCATGCGTATTATATATTTTTAGTGGAGTGAAGAAATACTTAGAAAATAGCGAATAATACTTGATAAATATGATGTTTAGAGTGATATATATAGTATCAAAACAAAGGAGATTAAGTATATGAAAACAAGATTTGAAAAAGATTATAAAGAAGCAAAACAAGGTAATGGAATAGAAATTCTATCAAGTAGAAAAATTCAATTAGAAGTTCTAAGAAAACAATTTAAATCTTGTAGAAATGCTTTTAAACGAGATTGTTTGAAACAGGAAATAACAAAGCTTGAAGAAGAATATAAAATAATTGATGAATTATTTTAAAATAAGACTTGCTATTTAAAGCATTTAGAGTGATATATAGTGTAAGGAATTCTAAGGAGGATTTAAAATGTTAAATGTAACAGAAAGATTAGAAGCAAAAGAACAAGCCTTACATCAAGTAGACAGAACCAAAAAGTATATAAGTGGAGCTAGAAAATTTTTAGGAGAAGGGAAGATAGGACTTGCTATTGAACGTTATGATATTGCAGAAGATGCTCTAGAATCTGCAAATTACTATCGTGAACTGCTATGGAAACTTTCAAATGATGATCCAACTCAAGAAGAATTTGAAGCGATTTGTGTAGTAGAGTCAATGAAAATAGTTTTATATAAATTAGCAAAAGATCTATCAGGTAAATAATTATGGATGATTTAAAAAGAAAAATTATAAGATTAAAGGAGAAATTCCCAAAAAACACAAGGCTTAAACTAATTTCAATGGATGATATTCAAGCACCTCCAAGTGGGACTTTTGGAACAGTATTAGGGGTTGATGATATTGGTATGATTCTTGTAAAATGGGATAATGGTTCAACTTTATCTTTAATTCCTGAAGAGGACAAATTTAAGATAGTAAGACAATAGAATTAATAAATGTCTTGACTTTATAGCCTTTTAGAGTGATATATGTAGTAACAAAAAAAAGGAGGTCATTAAGATGACTGAAAATAAAATAATAAGACAAGAAGCAAGAGAACAAGCACTACAGGAAGTAAAAAGATTAAATAAATATATTGAACAATCAAGATATAATTTTTAAACAGGGAAGAAGAACGTCAGCAATTAATTTATTTTTCAATAACTAAAGACGGATTAGTAAGTGCAAGATATTGGGTTAATGAAATATTAATATTTTCTGGAAATAATCCAACGGATGATGAATTAGAAATAATTAATTTGGTAGAATCAAGAGTGATTTCAATAAAAAGAATTAGCTAAAGAGTTAGAAGTTTGCTAAAAAAAGTTAAAAAGTAAAAAGATTAATATGTTGATAAAAAGCTTGACTTTATAGCCTTTTAGAGTGATATATATAGTAACGAAAACAAAGGAGATAAAGACAATGAACAACATCAAAGAACAAAACGGAATTAAATTTTTTAAAGAAACAACAATGGAGGAGTTAGAGGAAAGAGGGTTCTTATCAAGCCAAAGTGTATTTTTAAAATTTGGAGACAACGTCCTAATAGGAATTACAAATTGGAAAAATGAGTGTGTAGGAGCTATTTACAAAATTAAATATCAAGAAGGAGAAGTAAAAAGAAACCACACTTTTAAAAAATTAGAATTAAACAAAATTTCAAAATCAACTTTTGAAGACACAGGACACGCGATTGAATGGGCGATGAAAAACTGCTAAAAGAATAAAAAGAAAGTAGACCGAAAGGTCTATTTTTTATGCTCAGATGAGGAGGAGATTATGGGAAGAAAAAAGAAATATAAACCTACTAGATTCAAAGTTAAGACATCAGTATATAGTGAGGAACGTGCAGATTATGCGGTAAATTTTATTCAATGTTTAAGTCATACTAAAGGAACATGGGCAGGAAAGAAATTCGAATTATTACCGTGGCAAGAAGAAATTATAAGAGATTTATTTGGAATTATAAAACCAAATGGATATAGACAATTTAATACAGCTTATATCGAAATCCCTAAAAAGATGGGTAAGAGCGAACTTGCAGCTGCGATTGCACTTCTTCTTTGTTGTGGAGATGGAGAAGAACGTGCGGAAGTTTATGGATGTGCAGCGGACAGACAACAGGCTACTATTGTATTTGATGTTGCAGCTGATATGGTTAGAATGTGTCCAGCTTTAAATCGTAGGGTGAAGATTTTAGCTTCGCAAAAAAGGATAGTGTATTTACCTACTAATAGTTTTTATCAAGTGTTATCTGCAGAAGCATATTCAAAACATGGATTTAATATTCATGGAGTAGTCTTTGATGAGTTGCACACTCAGCCAAATAGAAAGTTATTCGATGTTATGACAAAAGGTAGTGGAGATGCTAGAACGCAGCCACTATATTTTTTAATTACAACTGCTGGTACAGATACAAATAGTATTTGTTATGAAACTCATCAAAAAGCAAAAGATATACTTGAAGGTAGAAAAATAGACCCAACATTTTATCCAGTAATTTATGGCGCAGATGAAAATGATGATTGGACTGATCCTAAAGTTTGGAAAAAAGCTAATCCCTCACTAGGAGTATCTGTTGGGTTAGATAAAGTTAAAGCTGCTTGTGAGTCTGCAAAACAAAATCCAGGAGAAGAAAATGCTTTTAGACAATTGAGACTCAATCAGTGGGTGAAACAATCAGTACGCTGGATGCCTATGGATAGATGGGATAGTTGTAATTTTAATGTTGATGAAGAGGAGTTATTAGGTAGGATATGTTACGGAGGTTTGGATTTATCATCTACGACAGATATAACCGCTTTTACTCTGGTATTTCCTCCTTTGGATGAAGAAGATAAGTTTGTAGTTCTACCATATTTTTGGATTCCAGAAGATACGTTAGAACTAAGAGTAAGACGCGACCATGTACCTTATGATCTATGGAATAAGCAAGGTTATATACAAACTACAGAGGGTAACGTAGTCCATTATGGATATATCGAGCAATTTATTGAAAAACTCGGAGAAAAGTATAATATCCGAGAAATTGCATTTGACAGATGGGGTGCTGTTCAAATGGTTCAAAATCTAGAAGGGATGGGTTTTACAGTAGTACCATTCGGACAAGGATTTAAAGATATGAGCCCTCCGACCAAAGAACTTATGAAGCTAGTTCTTGAACAAAAATTAGCTCACGGAGGTAATCCTGTGCTTAGATGGAATATGGATAACATATTTATAAGACGTGATCCTGCAGGAAATATTAAGGCAGATAAAGAAAAATCAACAGAGAAAATTGATGGAGCTATTGCAACAATTATGGCACTAGATCGTGCGATAAGATGTGGAAATCAAAATACAGAAAGTGTTTATGATGACAGAGGCTTGTTATTTATTTAGGAGGTATGTATGAATTATTTTATGAAATTATTTAAATCTAGAGATAACCCTAAAAATAGATTAAATGGAAGTTCATATAGTTTTTTTATGGGTGGAAGTTCTAGTGGAAATAGAGTAACAGAAAGAAGTGCCATGCAGATGACGGCGGTATATAGTTGTGTAAGGATACTTTCTGAAACATTAGCTAGTCTACCTTTACATGTGTATGAGGTAACCGATACTAGTACAAAAAAAGCAACAGAACACATGTTATATACGTTACTTCATGATGAACCAAATAATGAAATGACAAGTTTTATTTTTAGAGAAACACTAATGACTCATTTACTATTATGGGGTAATGCTTATGCACAAATTATAAGAAATGGTAAAGGAGAAGTATTAGGGCTTTATCCATTAATGCCAGATAGAATGAAAGTTGATAGAGATGAAGCTGGTAATTTGTATTATGAATATCATATAAGCGAAGGGGATGCAAACTCTAAAACTAAAGGTGCTGTTAAATTATCACCAAGTGATATTTTGCATATACCAGGTTTAGGGTTTGATGGTTTAGTTGGTTATAGTCCAATTGCCATGGCAAAAAATGCGATTGGAATGGCTATTGCAACTGAAGAATACGGAGCAGCATTTTTCGCAAATGGAGCGACACCAAGTGGTATACTTGAACATCCAGGTGTAGTAAAAAATCCAGAGGCAATGAGAGAAAGTTGGGCTAGAGGATTTTCAGGTAAGAATAACCATAAAGTTGCGATACTTGAAGAAGGTATGAAATATACTCCTATTTCAATAGCACCAAATGAAGCACAGTTTTTAGAAACAAGAAAATTTCAAATAAATGAGATAGCTAGAATTTTCAGAGTTCCACCACATATGGTAGGTGATCTTGAAAAGTCTAGTTTTTCTAATATTGAACAACAATCTCTTGAGTTTGTTAAATACACGCTTGATCCGTGGGTGAAACGTTTTGAACAAGCTATGACTAGGAGATTACTTACAAGTGATGAAAAGAAAAAATATTATATAAAATTCAATGTTGATGGACTGCTTAGAGGAGATTATCAAAGTAGGATGAATGGATATGCAACAGCGCGTCAGAATGGTTGGATGAGTGCTAATGATATAAGGAGTTTAGAAAACTTAGATTTGATATCAGATGAGGAAGGAGGAAACTTATATCTAGTCAATGGTAACATGTTACCACTTAAAAAGGCTGGTGCTTATGCAGAGAGATTAACAGATTATAAGGAGGAAAACACAGATGAAGAAATTTTGGAATTGGAAGACAGTACAAAATAATAATGACAAACCACCAGAGAACATATTAGTTTTAAATGGAACAATAGCTGAAGAATCGTGGTTTGATGATGAGGTCACTCCACAGATTTTTAAGGAAGAACTAATTAAACATAGTGGAGATATTACGGTATGGATAAATTCACCCGGTGGAGACTGTATTGCAGCCGCACAAATTTATAATCTCTTAATGGAACACAAAGGAAATGTTAAGGTGAAAATTGATGGGATAGCAGCTAGTGCTGCAAGTGTGGTTGCTATGGCAGGAACAGAAGTTATTATGAGTCCTGTTTCAATGCTTATGATTCACAATCCTATGACAATTGCATATGGTAGTACAAGTGAAATGCAAAGAGCTATAGATATGTTAAGTGAGGTGAAAGAATCAATAATTAATGCTTATGAAATAAAAACAGGATTATCACGAAATAAAATATCAAAACTTATGGATAATGAAACATGGATGGATGCAAGAAAAGCGGTTGAACTTGGTTTTGCTGATTCTATCTTAAAAACGAGATGAGATTCAGGATATTGAGATTCCAAATGTTAGCATGCTTTATCAAGAAGCGACAGTTCAAAAATTCAATGATGGATAAAAATTAAAGAAACTTTTAAAAAAACGTAAACGAAGAAAAAAATAAAAGCTGATTCTTTAATAAATAGATTAGATTTAATAAAAAAAACTGGAGGTAAGAATTATGAATAAAAAAATACAAGAATTAATTGAAAAAAACGTGCTAAAAGCATGGGAAGGTGCAAAAAGCGTTTGTTGAGAGCAAAAAAAGATAGTGATGGACTATTATCGAAAGAAGATGTTGAAACTTATAACAAGATGGAAGAAAAAAAGTTAAAAAAACTTTACTTTAGAAATAGAGAGACTTCAAGAGATGGAAAATATGGAAAGAGAATTGTCAAAACCAGTAAATGATCCACTGATCTCAAAACCAATGGTGTCTGATAAAGAAGATAAAATCAAAAAAAATCTTCAACACAAAAAAGCAATGATAAAAGCCCTAAGATCTAATTTTAGACAAATAGAAAATATTCTACAAGAAAAAGTAGATACTGATGGAGGATATTTGGTTCCAGATGAGTATGATAGTAGATTAGTTACTACGTTAAAGAAGAAAATATTATTAGAAAACTATCTCAGACTTTAAAAACAAATGGTAAGCATAAAATCAATATAGCTGCGTCAAGTCCTGCAGCTGCATGGGTTGAAGAAGGTGGAGAATTGAAATTTGGAGAAGCAACATTTAAACAAGTTTTATTAGATGCTCACAAACTTCATGTAGCTATTAAAGTTACTGAAGAATTATTATATGATAGTGTGTTTGACTTAGAAAGCTATATCTTAGAAGAATTTGGTAAAGCACTAGCGAATGCGGAAGAAGATGCTTTCCTAAATGGTGATGGTAGTGGAAAACCAACAGGAATATTTGCACAAACTAATGGAGGAACGCACTTAACTGAGGTGGATGCACTAAAATCTGATGACATTATCAATTTAATTCATGCTTTAAAACGACCATATAGAAAAAATGCAGCATTTATTTTAAACGATAAAATCATAGCTAATATCAGAAAACTAAAAGATAATAATGGAGCATATATTTGGCAACCGTCATATCAATTAGGAGAGCCTGATAAATTAGCAGGATATCCAGTGTATACTTCAGCTTTTGCACCAGAAAATAAAATTGCTTTCGGTGATTTTAGATATTATAACATAGGTGACAGAGGTGCTCGTTCATTTAAGGAACTCCAAGAATTATTCGCTGGTAATGGTATGATTGGATTTGTAGCTAAAGAAAGAGTTGATGGTAAGCTAGTATTACCAGAAGCAGTTCAGATATTACCAATTAAAGGATAATATACATTATGGAACTACAACTTGAACAAGTTAAAAACTATTTGAGAGTTGATACAACAGAAGATGATGAGTTAATCTTATCACTTCTGTTTACAGCTAAAAAATTATGCTTAGGAATACTAAGGGTGAGTAGTTTTTCAGAGTTAGGTGATGAGCATGATTTTGATGAATTTAAAATACCAATATTATATACAGTTGCTTATCTTTATGAACATAGAGAAAATGCTGATTTTAGAGAATTAACACTAATTCTTAGAGCGTTACTATTTAATCATAGGAAAGAGGAGTTTTAAGATGGATATTGTAGAACTAGATACTAGAATTACTTTTCAAAAGGTAGTTTTAGAATTCGATGAATTGCATCAACAATTAGAAATATGGAGTGATTTTTTTACTTGTTGGTCTAATTTGAAATTGGTAACTTCAAGTGAGATAGAAAGACACGGTGTTAGTAGAAGTTCAGAAGTGATTTCTTTTGTGGTTAGAAAGATGTTGGAATTAAAAGAACTCAATACGTTAGAATATAGAATAAAGTATAACAATAAATTTTTTGACATATTAGAAGTAGATGTCTTTAGTAAAGATAAAAAGTTCTTAAGAATTAAGGGAGTTAATAGCTATGACTAAGAGGACAACTATTGATTCACTCGCTGCTGAGATAACAAAAGGTTTAAAGGAATATTCTAAGCTAACTGAGGAAAGTTTAAAAGGTGCAGTAGTTGAAGTGAGTAATGAAGTTAGAGATAAAATAAAAGAAGGATCACCTAAAAAAAGTGGAGATTACGAAAAAAGTTGGAAAGTGACAAAAGAAAGAGAAACAGCACACTCTATACAAACAGTAGTTCATTCAAAAAATAGATATCAATTAGCACATTTACTTGAATTTGGACATGCGAAGAAAAATGGAGGGCGCACTAAAGCAATTCCACATATAGAGCCAGCAACAAGAGACATTAGCGAAAAAGTATTAGAAAGAATAAAGAGGGATTTATCATGAATAAAAATGAAGTATGTGAAATGTTATATAAGCTAGAAATTCCATTTGTTTATAGTCATTTTAAAGAAGGAAGTGCTCCAAGATTACCATTTCTTATATATTATTATGACGGTGAAAATACTTTTAAAGCAGATGGTAAATTATATTATAGTGTGAAAAAAATTTAATTATAGAAATGTATACAGAGAAAAAAGATTTTAAATTAGAAAAAAAGATAGAAGATCTTTTACAAACTTATTCTTTAATCTATACAAAAAGACGAGGTATGGATACCGAGTGAAGAAATGTATGAAACAATTTATAAAATGGAGGTTTAAGTATGGAAAATAAAGTGAAATTTAATTTGTCTCATGTTCATTATGCAAAATTAACTGAAGGTGATACAACAACTTATGAAAAGCCAGTACCAATTCCAGGTGCTGTAAAAATTAGTTTAGAACCTAATGGAGAACCAGAAAGTTTCTACGCAGATGGAGAATCATATTACACAATTAATAACAATATGGGATATGATGGAGATTTAGAGATTGCGATGATTCCAGAAAGTTTCAGAAAGGATATTCTTCAAGAAAGAGAAGATAAAAATAAAGTTCTAGTTGAAGATTCAGGATCAGAAACAAAGAACTTTGCATTACTTTTTGAATTTGATGGAGATCAGAAAAAAATACGTCATGTACTTTATAATTGTTCAGCAGGTCGACCAAAAATTGAAGGTCAAACAAATGAAGAATCAAGAGAAGTACAAACAGAAACACTTTCAATAAAAGCAAGACCTATCAAAGAAGGACTTGTAAAAAGTAAAACTGGTAAAGAGACAACAGAAGAAACATATAAGAATTGGTATCAAACAGTGTATATGCCAACACATGAAGGAGAAATGTAATGGGAGTTATTAAAGATATAAATGTAGATGGAAAAGTTGTAAGATTTAAAGCATCAGCAGCGATACCTAGACTATACAGAATGAAGTTTAGTCGTGATATTTATAAAGATTTGCTTATATTAGATAAGATTAACAAGAATAAAGGAAATATTGATATTGAGAGTTTAGAAATATTTGAAAATATCGCATATATTATGGCTTACCATGCAGACGATAAAATCTCAAATGATGTAGGTGAATGGTTAGAACAGTTTGATACTTTATCTGTATATAAACTTCTTCCAGACTTAATAAAATTATGGGGTATAAATGTTAAAACTATGAGTACATCTAAAAAAAAGCAAAAGAAACTGAGCGGACGTTAAATACCGCTCTTTTTTTACTGCGTGCAGTTGAATTAGGACTTTCAATGAATGATTTATCAGAGTTAACAATAGGGTTAGTAAATGATATGTACATTGAAAAAAATAATGATAGTTATAACTATAAATTAATAGCGACACAAGAGGATATGGATAATTTTTAGGAGGTGATTGTATGGCAAGTAGAATAGCAGGTATTACTGTAGAAATCGGAGGAGATACTCTTAAACTAAAACAAGCATTAAGTGAAGTTGAAGGTAAGATTAAGCAAACTCAAAGAGAGCTTAAAGATGTTGAAAGACTATTGAAACTTGATCCACATAATACTGAATTACTTACTCAAAAACAAGAACTCTTAAATACAGCCATAGAGGAAACTAAGAAAAAACTAGAAACACTAAGGATAGCTGAGGAACAAGCTAAAACTGCACTCGCAAATGGAGATATTTCAGAAAAGCAATTTGATGCATTAAAAAGAGAAATTATTGCGACTGAACAAGAACTAGATAAATTCACTGAAAAACTAAAACACACTGATAGTTCAATGCAAGCTACACTTAAAGAAGTTGGAGGTAAATTCAAAGAGACTGGAGAGAAGATATCTTCAGTAGGTACAACTTTATCAAAAAATGTGACAGCACCAATTGCAGCAGTTGGAGCTGCAGCAACATTAGCCTTTCGTGAAATTGATGAAGGATATGACACTATCATCAAAAAGACTGGAGCAACTGGAGAAAGTTTTGAGGGATTAAAAAATGTTGCGGATAATATTTTTAAAAGTTTACCTGTTAGTATGAGTGATGTAGGTGTTGCGGTAGGTGAGGTCAACACTAGGTTTAAAGTTACTGGTGATGAACTTCAAGAACTATCTACTTTATTTCTTAAGTTTGCAGAGATAAATGAAACAGATCTAAATACCGCTATAGGAATGACAAACAAAATAATGGTTCAGTGGGGTATTGACGCTAAGGAAACTGCCAACGTGTTAGGATTAATAACACAAAAAGCACAGGATACAGGAATAAGTGTTGATACTCTTATGAACGGAGTTCAGCAACACGGAGCAATTCTAAAAGAAATGGGGTTGAATCTAGGTCAGAGTATTAACTTACTTGCACAATTTGAAGCAAATGGTGTAAATGCAGATCAAGCATTAAGAGGTTTTAGAAAGGCAGTCGCAGCCTATACAAAAGACGGACTTTCTATGGATGAAGCTCTTAAGAAAACAATTGAATCGATAAAAAATGCAGGAAGTGAAACTGAAGCACTAACTATTGCGACTAAGATTTTCGGAACTAAAGGTGCTGCAGAGATGACTAGGGCTATAAGAGAAGGTAGATTTTCTATAGATGATTTATCAAAAAGTATGTCTGAGTACGGGGATGTTGTAGACAAAACATTTGAAGGAACAGAGGACGGTATAGATAAATTTAAAGTAGCTAGTAATAATGCTAAGTTAGCATTAGGGAGTTTAGGAGAAGCAATTTCTGATGTTTTAGGACCAATTTTACAAGGGGTAGCTACAGTTCTTGGGGGTATAGCAACTTGGTTGAATAGTCTAAGCCCAACAGCTAAACAGATAGTCGTAATAATTGGACTTATAGTAGCTGCGATTGGTCCACTCTTAGTAATAATCGGTACAGTCATTGGTTCAATAGGAAATATAATAACGGGTGTTGCAGCAATTTCTGGTGCTTTTAGTGCGATGAGTGGTGTAATGGCTGGTTTATCTGGTGCGGTAGTACCAATACTCGCTATAATAGCTGCGGTTGTAACATTGATATCTATAGGTAGTTATTTAAAAGAACATTGGAGTGAAATAAAAGACTTTTTTATAAATCTTTGGGAAGGTATAAAAACTTACTTTTCAGAAACATGGACAGCTATTAGTACTACTATAACCGTTGTATGGGAAGTTATAAAAAATTATTTTTCAACAACACTCACAGCGATTAGTCTTATATTTACAACTGCTTGGGAGGATGTTAAAACATATTTTACAGAACTTTGGCAAAGTATAACCTTAGTAGTGACTACAGTTTGGGAGAATATAAAAACATATTTTACAACTACCTTTACGGCTATTCAAACTATCTTTACAACTGTGTGGGAGAGTATAAAAAATTTCTTATCAGCAACTTGGGAAACAATAAAAACAATTTTCCAAACAGTTCTTGATGTAATAAAAACTATCATTACAAGTTATTGGGATTTTGTATTTCAAACTACAAGTACAATTTGGAATAGTATAAAAGATTTCTTATCTACTATATGGCAAAAATATTAGTAACTCTATAAATACGATAGTACAAGCAATTAGTGATTTTATAAGCACCTCTTGGAATAATATAAAAAAATGTTATAAGTAATATTTTTAGATGCTATTTTTTTAATACAGTTTCAAATATCTGGAATAATATTTATTCAACAATTTCTAATCTAGTGGACTCAGCTTATAACTACGTTCAAAACGCATTTAATAATATGTTATCAGCTGTGGGAAATATTATAGGAAATATTAGTTCAACAATCCAAAATGGATTTCAAAGCGCAGTAGATTATATTTGGGGACTAGTAAACTCAGCTTATTCTTGGGGGAGTGATTTAATTTCAGGAATTGTTAATGGAATTAGGGATAAGATAGGTGCGGTTGTTGATGCAGTAAAAGGTGTAGCTGAGACAATTTGGAGTTATTTACACTTTAGTGTTCCAGAGGTAGGACCACTTACAGATTATGAGGATTGGATGCCAGACTTTATAAAAGGATTATCTAAAGGTTTAGATAGTAGTAGAAATCTTTTGAAAAACTCGGTAGCTAAATTATCAAATGATCTGGTGATTAATCCAGATTTAAAAGGTTTCACACTTCCAAGAGGTAATGCAACATCAGGTATAAGTAGTGAAGATTTAAACAAATTAATTCAAGCTATAAATATACCACACGAGACAACTGGCGATATAGTTATCCCGGTTTACTTAGGTGGAACATTACTTGATGAAATAATAATAAATGCACAAAACAGACAAATTATAAAATCAGGAGGAAGGTAATATGAAAAAATCATATATAAAAATTAATAATGAAACAATACCAACTCCTGATGAGATAGACTTTGAGTTTAGAGATATTGAAGGTAGTAGTAGCGGAGTTACCGAAGCAGGAATAACACATAGAGATATTGTAAGAGAAAGTGTTATATCTATATCATTGAAACTAACTCTAACAAGTCAGTATCTTTTAAAGGTATCAAAAATGTTAAAGCAAAATACAATCCCAGTTAAATATTTCGATCCTTATTCATTAGAAGAAAAAAAGAAATAAGTACTTACTGTACAAATTTTAAGGTTAGTCTTTTAAATAAAAATGGTAGTCTTGGAATTTGGAGCGTTAGTTTTAAATTGGAGGAATACTAGATGTATCAGACAAGTGTTAACTTCAATAAGACGATAAAAAAGAAAAGTAGAAAGTATTTTTGGACAGGGGAGATAGTATTAAAAAAACTGGAAAAAAATAATTAATTTTGATGATAAACATATTCTAAAAAGACAGTGGTTATATAAGTAATTCGTGCTCAGGAAGTAATGAAATAGAACTAGGTTCTGTTTATGCTGCGGAGATGGGCATTACTTTGAAACTTGATGAATTAAAAGAAATAACATTAGATGGAAGTATTATAAAACTATATTTCAACTTAGTCTTGGAAAATAATGAAACTGAAAAAATACCACTTGGAATATTTGAAACAACTGAAGCTAATAGAACGAAGAAATTTGTTGAAATTAAAGGTTATGACTTTATGGTTAAGTTTAATAAAACTCTGAGTTTTAAAGAAACATCTGGAACTATTTATGAACTTCTAGAATTCTGTTGTAAGAAGTGTAGTGTAGAACTTGGAATAAGCAAAGAAGAAATTGAAAAATTACCAAATGGTGTAGAAAGAGTTGGGATTTATGCAGAGCATGATATAGAAACATATCGTGATCTAATTCATTATATTAGTGCAACTACTGCAAGTTTTGCGACTATAGATCGTTTTGGTAAGTTAATATTAAAAAGATTTAATACGAACTCAAATTATGAAATAAAAGAAATAGATAGGTATGAATTAAGTATTTCAGATTTCACAACTAGGTATACTGCAGTACAAAGTACAAATCTTAAAACAAAAATATCAGAGTATTATTCAAAAGAAAATGACAATGCTTTAACTATGAATATTGGTGTTAATCCTTTGATGCAGTTAGGACTTCCTGAAAAACGAGTAAGGATGTGTAAAGCAATTTTAGAAGAGGTAGCTACATTTGACTATACCCCATTAGATAGTGTAGTCGTAAGTAATCCAGCATTTGAGGTTGGAGACAAGATTACTTTTAAGGTTGGTGTTGAAAGTTATCATACTATAGTTACATCAATTGAGTATAAAATTCATGGGAAATATAGAATTAAAAGTGTAGGTAAAAATGCATTACTATCTAAAGGTAAAAGTAAACAAGATAAGAATATTCAAGGTATATTACAAACTATTGAGTCTGACAGAGTAAAGGTGAATGCTTATGTTAATGGAACTGAAATAAAAATAGGACAGAATTCACAAACAATAATTGATATAGAATTTGCATCAAGTAAAGAAACTGATGCTTTTTTTATCGCTACTGTGTTATTTGATGTTAAAAGTTTAAAGAAATATATTAAAGAGACTGTTACCTTAAAAGATGAAAAAGAAGAAAAGAAACTAACCTTGATTAGAGAAGTTGATGAAGATCAAAAGCTTAATATTATTTACTCATTAAATGAACTCACAATTAGAAATCACGAGCCAAAGTTTATAGCTAAAGTAGGAAGCCAAATGGTTACATTATTTTACCCACTAATAAACTTAAAAGAAAAAGTGATTAATAGATTTACTGTGGATTTCGAGTTAGAAAAAGGTAACTTAGTTATTCCAATAGAGGGAATAAGTGCTGCGATCATAGGTAGTGCCTTGGGAGGAGATGTACCTTGGGACGGTAAAATAAAAGTAAATGAGAACTTAGGTAAGTTAATACTATCTTATAGAAAACAAGTGGATTTGAGCGAAGGTAGTATAGAGGTTGACACTTATGATGTTCCTAAATATGAATTTAGTGATGTGATTATAAAAAAATGATTTAAAAACGAAAAATTTGTATTTGGAAATATAACTGAGAATGTAGAAGTGGAGGAGAAAAAAATGAAAGGTAAGACAATAATAGAATTAACCGATGTTAAAACAAAAAAAGAAAGAGGTTTTTAAAAGATGATAACCTCGTAACTGATGTTTTAGAAAAAGATTCTAACATTAAATCCCAATGGACTACTTACAAATATTAATAAAGATACCTTTTTATCCAATAGTTGAAAAAGATAGTAGGAGGAATCTTGTTATTTAAAGATAAAATAACAGAAGACAAAAATACTAGCTTTGTAAGTACAAGTAATGAATGTATTGGATATGCAGGACAAGTAGAAGGAGTTCAGGAAAATCCACTACAAGGTAGTTTTAATAAACAAGAATCAAAAGCAACGTCAAATGGTTATAAGTTTGTTTGGGATTTTGGAACATCAAAAGCAAATGGTAAAAATATCGAGTGTTTGTTTAACTAATGCAAAAAGCAGGGGGTGGTTATTTTGGAACAAAGAGTAATGGTGAGACAAATCGTATAAAACTTGGTGAAGATAAATATCTTATTAAGAATACAGATACTGAGATGAAGAAAAAATATGTCAATGTAGTAGAAGCTAATTTTGAAGAAAAATTATATAGTATCAATAGTTCCTGAAAGTGATTATCTTAGAATAATAAAGTCAAGAGAACCACTACTTAACTTTAGATTAGACGATTCATTATCATTTTTAAATGAGAAGAATATAACGGAAACAAAGATAAAGTATAAGAAATCTTATGGAACATATGGAGTGTGTATTTATGTGGACGGAGAGAATTATTACTTATTAAAAACTACTACTAGCGGAGGTAATACCAATGTAACTAAGTTGAAAATAAACAAAGCAAATAATTCTATTGAAGAAACTGAATTTACATTAGAAAATGTGAAAATAGAAAATATAGGTTCATACTCATTAGACTATGATTACTATAGAACTATTAAATCAGTATTGAGAGGAGGGTATGTGTATGCAGTTAGCACAGATGAAAAATATATTGTGAAGTTTGCGATAAATAACCCAGTAGATGTAACTAAAATAGAACCTAAGTTTACTCTAAAAACAGGATCAGTATCAAGCCATACAACAGGATGTGGAATGTATATATTAGGAGATATGATAATAGGGACTAACTTTACTATTGATAAAAATGATAAAGTTACCGAAATAGCACAAAGCGATTTATCAACAATAGAATGTATTCCATTAAGTTATGGTCCATTTTTACTTGGATATTTTGCGAACGGAGAAAGCTCAGGGGATAAGTATTTAAGAAAAGTTTTATACTTAATTACACCATACTCAGCAACAATAAATAATTTATCAAAGACAGTAGAAAAAAAACGGCGGATAAAACAATGAAAATTACATATTATTTAACGGGAGGTAAATAAAATGAATACATTATTAAATTATAAACTTATAATTTCAAGTATAGGTGGTGTTCTAGGAGTATTTCTAGGAGGTATGGATGGACTTATCTATGCACTTTTAGCATTTTCAGTAATAGACTATGTGACTGGAATAATGTGTGCAATTGATAAAAAAGAACTATCTAGTTCAGTTGGTTTTAAGGGAATAGCTAGAAAAATTATTATATTCTCATTAGTAGGGGTAGCTAATATACTAGATGTTTATATTCTAGGTCATGTAGGAGTATTAAGAGCAGCAGTAATATTTTTCTACCTATCTAATGAAGGTATTTCTATACTAGAAAATACTTCAAAATTAGGACTACCAGTACCAGAGAAATTACAAAACATTTTACAACAATTAAACAAGGAGGAAAAATAAAATGGTACAAATAATAAATGAAACACTAATGAACGCAGGTCAACTTGACAGCATAGACTTTGTCGTAATTCATAATGATGCAGGAAGTATGACACCTGAACAATATGTGGAATGGTTAAGATATCGAGATAAAGCACTGGGAATAGCTCACTATTATTGTAACCGATATAGTATCGCAAGAGTAATAGATACATACAACATTGGATATCACACTGGTGAGTGGTGGAGTAATACCCACTCGATAGGTTATGAAGTATGTGAGAGTATGAAAGTCTCAGACGAGGACTTTTTAGCAAATGAAGATATGGCGTTAATGCAGGCAACAGAAGACTTAATTTATTATGGCTTGCCAATTAATAAACAAACGGTAAGACTTCATCATGAATTTAGTCCAACCAGTTGTCCGCACCGTAGTTTAGCTTTACATGGTGGAACAACTGATAGTGTTAAAACTTACTTTGTAGAACGTATGAATTACTTTGCGACTTTAGGAGAAACAGTTGATGAAATGTTAGGTAATACTAGTATCTCAGAACCAAGCACATCTACAAACTCAGTATCAACTGGTGATAAAAGCAATGAAGAAATTGCACGAGAGGTTATTTCAGGAGCATGGGGTAATGGGGAGGATAGAGTAAACAGATTAACTAACGCAGGATATAATGCAAGTGAGGTTCAAGAAGTTGTGAATAGATTACTAAATGGAAATTATACATCTAATAATTTAGATGAAATAGCCCAAGAAGTGATTCAAGGTAAGTGGGGTAATGGACAAGACCGAGTTAACAGGCTGACGAATGCTGGATATAACTACAATGAAGTTCAACAAAAAGTGAATGAAATATTAGGATAAAATACGAGCCTAGAGGAAAAGAAAATTTCTTCTAGGCTCTTTTATTTGTTTAATAGACGGTTGAAATAGTCTATAATAAAAAGATAGTATTATTTATAAATGTATAGGAGAAATTAAATGGAAATTAAAGAATTTAAAAAAATGGTTAATAGATAAATCACTAGACGACAATGAATTGTTTTTTTGGAATCCATCAGATGTTTTTCAAGTGGAAGCCTATAAGGCTGCATATTTATATTCGTATTTATCATATGTTGATTATATTAAAGAATTAATTTTTAAAGTATAGAGGTGTACCTAAAAAAAATTTTTTTAAGTAATAAGCCAAATAATCATCGATTGAGTAAATGGAGACAAAGAATACAAAAAAATTAGACTCAGAAGATTTGTGGGAAGAAAAATACTATGAATTTCATAAAGGAAGGTAAAGATACTAATATTTTTTTGAATTAAAAAGATAGTATAAGAAATGAATTTTTTTACAAAAAAAGGATTTGAGAAATACAGCTGTCCATAATAAAGACAGAGCTATTAATATTTCCACGGTAGAAGAATTATGGAGTTTTATTAATTATTCATATGATTTTTTTGTAATTAACGGTTCGGTTGATGTATTAAAAGAAGAGATTGAAAATTTCATAAAATTTGGAGTGTTAAAAGGAAGTAATAATAAAATTAGCGATATACTAAAAAAACATATAAAAGTTTTTGAAAAAAAGATAGACGAGATATATTTGACTTCATAATTAATTATATAAATAGTCCATTAGTAGATGTTAAGGAAAATTTTATTATGCTTCTAAATGAGATATTTAAAGATTCAAAAAGTGGAGGAATATGAGTGGATTATAGATGATAATCTTAAAATTTTACTGTATGTGATAATCCCTAATATTAGACTGAATTTCCTATTTAATGAATTTGAGATGAAGAAAAATAATTCATGAAAAATATAGATATTAGTAGAATTATAGAGTTTGGAGAAAATGAAAAAAATAATGAATTGCTTAATTTAATTTTTTTGATGAAAATTCTAGTAAAAATGGTATGAATTAATAAAAAAATATTTTATTAACTAATAATAAACTATTTTTTTAATATTGAACTTTTACAAAAAAATTAATAGCACAGGATTTGTTAAGAGTGGATTTTTTTAAAAAAATAAAAGATAAATTATTGTGTCAAACATTGACAAAAGATTATTTAGGGAAATATATATATATTGAGAATGATACATATATTGACTATTTCACATTCATAAAAAAATTTTGATATTATAATATTAGTGTTATTGTTTTTGGAAAAAAATGGAGTTAGCAAAAGATATTGTTTACAAAGATTTGGTAGAAAGATGCAGTTCTATAGTAAAATTGGGAAACAATGGTAGCAAAAATATATACTTCATTAAAAAAATATCCAGTAATTTTTTTGATTGGTTAAAACAGTACAAAAAAATAACTAGTAACTTTTTTCCTTAAAATTCTTAGGATATTTTTCCACCTAAATTTCTAATTTATGATTCAGATGTGAAATTTATTTTTCTTTGATTTCTCTATAAGTAAATCTATGCCTGTTAAATTAAGTTTATTTTTCATTCATAACATTCTACCACCTTAATAAAAAAATTTTATAAAAAAACAATTGTAATTATTTACTTTGCTTATGATGCGGAGACTATAAACATCATAGGAGCGAGAAGAATGGAACTAAAAGATTAAATAAAAAAACTAATAGAAAAAGAATTAGGATATAAGAAAATAGATGTATGTTTTAATGACTCAGCAAATACAGTTAAGTTGATTTGAAAAAGAGAAAAAAATTAGAAAAAGTAAGATATAGAAGATTTTGACGTTTGCAAGGTATTTGTAATAGAGTTAACTTCTCACAAAAAAATACTATATAAGAGATATATAAGTAATGAATATTGAATAAAAATTGGTATAAAGTTTTATATTTTACTACTGAAAACTAATTAGAAATAGTGTATAATGAGAATATAATAACTAGGTTAGAGATATGAGTTAATTTATTTACTGAGCAAATATGAAAGGTGATAATAAATAACTGTTGATGTTAAGATAAATACTTTTTTTATAAAATAGATAAGTATTAAAGTATTATATTTTTTTATGAAAATCAAGTTAATTGATAATATAAATAAAAATGATATAAGTGAGAGGTTTTAACAATGTTAAATAATTTGAAATCAAAAAAATAAATGAAGTAGAAGATAAGAAAAAAAGCTAAAAAAAGCTGAGAAAGTCAAGAAAAAAACAAGAAGAGAAAGAAGCTTGGTTAAAAAAAACAAGATGAAATTAGGATGATGTTGGATAAATATTATTCTAAATATCGTGGTTTTTTTAGATTTTTTTAGAATATGCAACTTTTGAAAATTTGTATGAAATATATAACGGTAGTATGAAATATAATGAATACTTTATTTTTATGTGATATGTTTAAAGAAATTAAAGATTATGATTATGAGAACTTTGGACTATTAGATATTAACTTTGACTATAAAAAGTGTAAGGGAAGAATTAGTTAATAAAATTAGAAATAAATATAATAATGACGATTTAATGTTGAAATTTTTATAATGAAACATATTACTTTAAATCATTAATACCAAAATATAATATTTCAAGGGAGTTTATAAAAAGAAAGTGCATATAATAGATTTAAACTTAAATTAGATGAAATATTGTGGGAGAGATATGATACTCCTGAAGTAAAAAAAGTAAAGTTTTTTTATGATTTATTTTTCAAAAAGAAGGTAGACCTATTAAGGTTAGAATTAGCTCACATAATGGAGATGTTGATGGTGGTGAAATAGAATATAAAGAGAAACAATCAATATATGATTTTTGTTTTTTTCTGATATAAAATATTGTAAATTATTAGATGGGATAAACAATTAGAATATGAGTAATGAACCTATTACAGAAATTTTTTTAGTAATAGGTTTTTTTATAAATTTTTTTACACTAGAGGTTAAATTTTTTTCTTAATATTTTTTTCACCTGTGATGTAGAGAGATAATATGCTCTCCTAGAAAAATATGGGAGTGGAAAATATGGATATTAATGTGAAAACTAAAATCTCAGAATTAAGAAATAAGGGATTAGGATACAAGAAAATCGCACAAATACTAGATGTAAATGTAAATTCAGTGAAATCATTCTGTCGAGCTAATAAATTAACCAGTTCTTATGTTACAGCTAAGCCAAGATGTAAACAATGTAAAAAAGAACTTTATCAACCTCCAAAGATGAAAACTATTAAGTTCTGTTGTAAGACTTGTAGAGTTGAGTGGTGGAATAGGCATAGAGATCAGATTAAACATAAAGTAAAATTAGAAATAATTTGTCTTGGATGTGGTAATAAGTTCTATGCTTATGAAAAAGAAAATAGAAAGTACTGTAGCCATCATTGTTATGTTAATACTCGCTTTAAAGGAGTAAGACAAGATGGATAAGCAAATAAAAGATGAAATGGACTATCAACTTCTTCACACATTAATGGATAATTTTCTAAATAAAGGTTTATTAACAAAAGAGGAATTTGAAGAAATTAGGAAAGATTTACTTCAAAAAAATTTAAACCGTATATAAGTGAATTATTAGCTGAACAACTTGACTAAATTGCCTTTTAGAGTGATATATATAACGAAAGGAGGTTAACTATGAATAAAATAATACATAAAATAGATGTCATAAAACCTATAATAAAAAAGAAAGTAAAGGTTGCAGCTTATGCTCGGGTGTCTATGGATACTGATAGACTTAGACATTCTTTATCAGCTCAGATAAGCTATTATAATAACTTAATACAAAATACTCCTAATTGGGAATTTGTAGAGGTATATGCTGATTTAGGTATAAGTGGAACATCAACAAAAAATCGTCAAGAATTTAATAGAATGATAAAAGACGCCGAGGATAGAAAGATAGACATTATTTTAACTAAATCAATTCAAAGGTTTGCAAGAAATACTGTAGATTTATTAAATACAGTTAGACATCTAAAAGAAATAGGTGTTGAGGTAAGATTTGAAAAAGAAAATATAAATTCGTTAAGTGGAGACGGAGAGTTAATGTTATCGATAATGGCATCATTTGCACAAGAGGAGAGTAGATCTATTTCTAATAATGTCAAATGGAGAATTAGAAAGCAACATGAAAAAGGAATTCCTAATAATAAAACTAAATTGTACGGTTATCGTTGGGAAGGGGATGAGATAGTTATAGTTGAGGAGGAAGCTAAAATAGTTCGTTTAATATATGAGAATTATTTAAATGGAATTTCAGCAGAGAAAACTGAAAAACAACTAGCTGAAATGGGGATATTATCATCTACCGGAAAAAGATTTCCTGCAATAACAATAAGACAAATGTTGAAAAAAACATAAATTATACAGGAAATTTATTACTTCAAAAAAAGAATATGTAGTGGATCCAATAACGAAGAAAACTAAAAAAATAAAGGAGAGCTTCCGATGTATTTAGTAGAAAACAATCATGAAGCTATAATCCCTAAAGAAATATTTGATAAGGTTCAAGAAAAAAATAGCATTAAAGAGGAAACTAGGAGTATTTGGTAATGATGCAATAAATACTTATCCTTTTACATCTAAAAATAGAATGTAATCATTGTAAATGTAATTTCAGAAGAAAAAAACAACTATTTGTTTTTTTCAAAGAAAAAAATTATAGATGGATGTGTCGAAGAGTGGATAAGAAAGGGAGAAAAAGTTTGTGACAGTAGAAGTCTACCAGAAGAGAAGTTAGAAGAATGTATAGCTGAAGTATTAGGATTAAAAAAATTTGATAATGAAATATTTCAAGAAAAGATTGAAAAAAATTATAGTAATAAATGATGATGAAATAAATATAAAGTTTTATGATGGGAAATTAATTAAGGCTAAGTTGAATTTAGGACCTAAGAAAAAAATTGGGAGAGAGGGCGTTCAGAAAAAAATATTCATTATATGCAAAAGAGGGAATTCCAATTAGTGATTTTACAAATATTATAAAAATGCGGTTATTGTGGAAAAATATTTTTTTCAAGAAACACATCACATTACGGAGAAAAAAATGTGGATCTGCAGAGAACAATTTTTCAAGATGTAAAAAAACTGGAAGTAAAAAGGAAAAGTGTTCCTGAGATAATATTAAAAGAGAGTGTATGTGAAGTTTTAGGATTGAAAAGATTTAATAAAGAAATAATGAGGGAAAAACATTGATTGTATAATTGTTAAGGGAAACGAGGTAATATTTAAATTTAAAAAAATGGAGGAGTTGTAAAAAAAGAAATAGTAATAAGTCGGAGAAAATGTCGAAAATATACAGAAGAAGAAAGAAAAGAATGTAGTCGTAGAATGATTGAAGTATGGAAAAATAAAAAGGAGAAAAACAATGCAAAAGAAAGTAACAACAATACCTGCGACGATAAAGAAGTTTAATCAAACGTCAATAAACCAAGTAAATAAAATAAAAGTTGCAGCATATGCTAGAGTTTCTACAGACCATGAAGATCAGGTTTCAAGTTATGAAGCACAAATAGATTATTATGAAAACTATATAAAAGGTCGTAGTGATTGGGAGTTTGCGGGTATGTATTCAGATGAAGGAATATCTGGAACAAATACTAAAAAACGTATAGGATTTCAGTCAATGGTAAACGATGCTCTTAAAGGTAAGATAGATTTGATAATAACTAAAAGTGTAAGTAGATTTGCTAGAAATACGGTTGATAGTTTAACCACAGTAAGGAAACTAAAAGAAAGGGGTGTAGAAATATACTTTGAAAAGGAAAATATTTGGACACTTGATTCTAAAGGTGAGTTACTAATAACTATTATGAGTTCATTAGCACAAGAAGAAAGTAGATCGATATCGGAAAACTGTACTTGGGGTCAAAGAAAGAGATTTGCAGATGGGAAAGTGAGTGTACCATATAAAACATTTTTGGGTTATGATAAAGGGAAAGATGGTAATTTGGCTATAAATAAAGAAGAAGCAAAAATTGTAAAAAAAATATATAGCTTATTTCTACAAGGGTTTAATATAGGATCAATAGCTAGTATATTGACTTCAGAAGGAATAAGAACACCTCGAGGGAAAGAACAATGGTATCATGGAACTGTAAAGAGTATTTTATCTAATGAAAAATACAAAGGAGATGCTTTACTCCAAAAAAACTTTCACAGTAGATTATTTAACTAAAAAAAAGCTAAAAATGAGGGTGAAGTAGAGCAATATTATATTAAAGATAACCATGAAGCGATTATACCTAGAGAAACTTTTGAAAGAGTACAAAAGATTATTAAAGAAAAAAATCTGAAGATAAATATAAGCACTCCAGTGTAAGTATATTTTCATGTAGAATAAAGTGCGGTTCATGTGGTGCTAATTATGGTTCGAAATTATGGCACTCAAATAGCAAATATAGAAAAAAACTATTTGGCAATGTAATGAGAAATTTAAGAATGAAGTAAAGTGTGAAACACCGCATATATGTGAAGAAGAAATAAAAGAGATATTCATAAAAGCTATAAATGAAGTTATTAAAAAGAAAAAAACTATACAAGATGAAGGTGTTTATTTTTATAAAGTCAGTTTTAAATACTGATGAACTTGAATCTGAAAAAAAGAGAACTTGGAAGAAGAAATAAATACGATTGTTAAAAAAATATAAATCTATGCATTGCAGATAACAGTAAAAAAAGTTCAAGATCAAAAAAAGATATGAAGAAAGCTACAATAAACTAGTATTTGAGTATGAAAGGTTACAGAGTGAATTATGTAAAATTAAAGAGGAAATTTTTAGATAAACAGATAAGGAAAGATGAGATTCAATATTTTTTTAAAGAATATCGAAGAGCAAGTACCGATCGCTGAGTTTGACGATATACTATGGTGTAATACTATAGAGTGTATAATAGTAAATATTAATAACAATTGTATTGTAAAAATTTCAAGATGGAACTGAAATTATAGTAGATCGATAATTTTTTTGAAAGGCACCTATTAAAGTTAGATGCCTTTTTAATTATGTTAAATCAAGTATCTATTCAAAAGCCAACTGTTTCTATATAATAATCATCACAGTATTCGGTGTAATCAAAATAGGTTTCATCATCAATTTCTTCAATTAACTCAGAATTTCTAACAGTTTCAATTTCCCTGTAAATATGCCAGTATTTCACATTTTTAACTAATTCTGTGAAGTAAAGATGATCTGTAGGCTTAACAATTAAACCAGTTTCTCGAACAATTTCATATAGTTCTTCGCATAAATTATATGATTCTGGATCGAAAGTCTTATTTATAGATTCACCTTGAAGCGGCTCTAAAATATGCAGTATATCAAAAACACGTTTTGATGTATCATCATCTTTAATGTTAATTGATGAACGTTTAGCGTTAACAGTTGGTGTAAAAATTTTTTTACATATTCTAATCATATTTGACCCCCAATTTGTTTAATTATATATTAAGAATAATAGACTTAAAAAGAATCTAGTACATAATAAACAAAAAAACAAACCTAACAATAAGTGAGTTAGGTTTGCATTAATGATATTTAATGCGCTGCTAATTCCACACATTATTAATTAAATCATTATATTATATTCCTATAATTAGTATAACATGAAAAACCTTTTTATTTCAAAGGGGGTATTTAAGTAATTTTACAATATACTCAAAAATTCAAGGGTTGTTTAAATTTGATTTTTTTGTATCAAAAATATTTCTACTAATAGATAACAGTAATAGAGAGGGTCATGCAGCTAAGGTTTACTTTAATGCTATGTTTGGTATGGATTTTAGTAGAAATAAAGAATGTTTTATAAATGCTGCATTAGATTATGGTTATTCAATAATTCTTTCTGCATTCAATAGAGAAATTGTCTCATGCGGATACTTCACTCAACTGGGACTATGTCACAGAAATCCATATAATAAATTTAATCTAGCCAGTGATTTTTATGGAGCCTTTTAGAATATTAGTAGATGAGGTAGTGTATAATTTAGAAGGTAACGAATTTACTAAAGATCATAAAAATATACTAGTCAATATTCTAAATACTTCCGTTGAAATTGATGATAAAGAACAAACTGTAGCTAATGCAATAAAACTATATGTTAGAAGTTTGTTTACAGCATTAAAAGAAAATGATTTAGAATATATAAAAATGTATAGTTATGAGTTATAGATTTATGAGAGTATTAGTAATGTTTGATCTTCCGACAGAAACATCACTCCAAAGAAAAAAAACTATAGAAAAATTTAGAAAAAAACTTTAATAAAGAATGGTTTTTATTATGATGCAAGAATCTGTCTATGTAAAACTAGCAATGAATCAAGGGAGTGCTGATTTAATTGTGAAGAGTATTAGAAAGATTTGTCCTGAAGAGGGTATTGTACAAGTTTTACAAGTCACAGAAAAAGCAATTTTCTAAAATGGAGTTTTTAGTAGGAGAGAGTCAAACGGAATATGTTGATAACGATGAAAGGTTACTGGAGTTATGAAGATAATTAATAAAAAAACTGGCAAAGGAAAATTGAAATTGAAGAAAACACGATTTATACATTAGTATTTGAAAAATAAAAAAAATATTATAGGGAAAAATATAACGGAGTTAATTAGTCAACACAAAGGAAATGAAGGTAATTATATATATTCAAATGATAATAAAGAGATATCGCTTGAAAAAGAGTAGCTATATAATTACTGATATTTTTTTAATATTGAAATTAATAGTAAAAAAAGTTTTTAACAAAGATTTATAATTCACTTTTTAAAAACAAATTATAGATGATACTGTAGAGTATAATGAATTGACGACACATATAAGAGCATTTTTTTGGAAAAATTAATATTTAATAGTCTATTTGAAGTTGAACAAGGTGAGGAAATAGATATAAATTCACTATTGAAATTAGGGGATTTTTCGAATACATGTAGAAGAAGATGATATTTTTAGAAAAAAATTCATTAAATTCTTGAAAGTACTTGTTCAATTATGTGGAGTAACTATTATCTTTATAGTAGGACTTCATAACGTTTTTTTACAGATGAAGAGGTAAGAGAAATATATAAAGAAGTATGTGTCAATAAAATTAGTATTATAAATATAGAATATCAACAATTTGATAATATATCTGATGAAAATTATATAGAAAAAAAGTTTATATTTTTTTGATAGAGATAATTGCGAAATATAGTATTGCATTTTTTTGCGAAAAATAATTGTATAATATAAATAGATTCAAAATTTACATTCAAGTTCAAATAAAGATTTTTATCTAAATTGCCTTTTTGGCTGGATCGGTGTCGATCCATTTTTTTATACCCAAATTCAAAAATTTCCATTCCAAATCTCGATTTGAGGTTTGAGAGATATGTAAATTTTTGAATTCTACTAAACATTTCCTATATCAACCACTTAATTATCTCTGTTTGAGAGATATGTAAATTTTTGAATTCTACTAAACGTCATTACAGTCATAGTTGTTAATCCTTCTGTTTGAGAGATATGTAAATTTTTGAATTCTACTAAACCTTGAGGAACTAGACGACGAACCAACAGACGTTTGAGAGATATGTAAATTTTTGAATTCTACTAAACCTTATCGTGAAAAAAATGCACGGTACGAAAGTTTGAGAGATATGTAAATTTTTGAATTCTACTAAACTGATGTGTTCCCACACTTGCAAGTCCTAATGTTTGAGAGATATGTAAATTTTTGAATTCTACTAAACACAGTTGGGAGCTGTAAAGGTAGCAAATAGTTTGAGAGATATGTAAATTTTTGAATTCTACTAAACCAATGATGTTGGTACTAGAGCACAAGTTTTTGTTTGAGAGATATGTAAATTTTTGAATTCTACTAAACGTTGATGAAGGACAATTAAGACAATCTATTGTTTGAGAGATATGTAAATTTTTGAATTCTACTAAACTAATTAGGAGGTTATCAATTTGGAGTTTGTGTTTGAGAGATATGTAAATTTTTGAATTCTACTAAACGTGCGGTTTTTTTAAAGGTGCCGAGATAATTGTTTGAGAGATATGTAAATTTTGAATTCTACTAAACTAGGAGATGGGAAAAAGTCAACCAATTGGATGTTTGAGAGATATGTAAATTTTTGAATTCTACTAAACCATTAGAAAGCTCCTCAATCGTATTGCTTGTTTGAGAGATATGTAAATTTTTGAATTCTACTAAACAAAAAAACGTAAAACTAAGTACACATATGTTGTTTGAGAGATATGTAAATTTTTGAATTCTACTAAACAAAAATTGCACCCACACCAAGAAAGAGCAATGTTTGAGAGATATGTAAATTTTGAATTCTACTAAACTATTTTTTTGGATAAGGTTTTTAAATTGCCAGTTTGAGAGATATGTAAATTTTTGAATTCTACTAAACAGTAAAATCGTTGATTTAACTACACCGATTGTTTGAGAGATATGTAAATTTTTGAATTCTACTAAACTTACAACTGGTAGCCTTACTTTTTGAACAATGTTTGAGAGATATGTAAATTTTTGAATTCTACTAAACTAGCAACAGTGTTAGCTATCCTCGAGATAGGTTTGAGAGATATGTAAATTTTTGAATTCTACTAAACTAAAGTTGAAAAAAATTAAAAAAAACACTCGTTTGAGAGATATGTAAATTTTGAATTCTACTAAACAGAAATGTTGGTTTTGAAACTAATGGATTGTTTGAGAGATATGTAAATTTTGAATTCTACTAAACAATGTTGGAGAACGATATTAAAGGACTTGGTTTGAGAGATATGTAAATTTTTGAATTCTACTAAACATTGTTGGGAATCTTAACTAATGATTAAATGTTTGAGAGATATGTAAATTTTTGAATTCTACTAAACAAAGTAGGTGAGTATTATGTTGCTCTTTTGAGTTTGAGAGATATGTAAATTTTTGAATTCTACTAAACATCAATAAATACCGAAGAACTTTCTTTATAGTTTGAGAGATATGTAAATTTTGAATTCTACTAAACTACTTTAGCAGTAAATAGGAATTTCAAAAAAAGTTTGAGAGATATGTAAATTTTTGAATTCTACTAAACTGATTTGCTCGTAAGCTCCACGCTAACGCGTTTGAGAGATATGTAAATTTTGAATTCTACTAAACTCTGTTACAAGTGTTCTCAAGTCGTCTTTTGTTTGAGAGATATGTAAATTTTTGAATTCTACTAAACGCTTTAAAATATAAAGATGCACAAATTATGTTTGAGAGATATGTAAATTTTGAATTCTACTAAACTCTTTGTTTGCATTAATAGTTTTAGGGTCTGTTTGAGAGATATGTAAATTTTGAATTCTACTAAACACAAAAAGCTAGATGAAACTAGCGACTTCGTGTTTGAGAGATATGTAAATTTTTGAATTCTACTAAACATCAATACACGTGAAATATAAAGATGGGAGTTTGAGAGATATGTAAATTTTTGAATTCTACTAAACCTGACAAGATAAAGTTAGACTTAGACTTCGGTTTGAGAGATATGTAAATTTTTGAATTCTACTAAACAGAAAGGTTATGCAACAACTTCTGTGGTTGGTTTGAGAGATATGTAAATTTTGAATTCTACTAAACTTTAGAGGCAAAAAAATAAAGTAACATTTGTTTGAGAGATATGTAAATTTTTGAATTCTACTAAACTGAATTGGTACTGGTTGAGTTTGTACTGCTGTTTGAGAGATATGTAAAATTTTGAATTCTACTAAACAGTGAAAATGGCAAGTAGTGATGGAATAGAGTTTGAGAGATATGTAAATTTTGAATTCTACTAAACCAAAAAATGCTATTTGCGTATAGTAGTCGGTTTGAGAGATATGTAAATTTTGAATTCTACTAAACCTAACGGAGTAATGGTGGATAGAGAATTAGGTTTGAGAGATATGTAAATTTTTGAATTCTACTAAACTTACTTGTAAATGTCAATATAAAAAAATGTACAAAAGTGACAAAAATAAAAATGTACAATTATTCAAAACTAACATGATCTTTTAGTCGATAAGAATTACCTATAATAGGTACTACATGGGCATGATGAAGCAGTCTATCAAGTATAGCTGAAGCCACTTTGTCATCACTAAATAATGTAGCCCATTCAGAAAATGGAATATTAGATGTGGCTATTATGCTCTTCTTTTTCATAACGTCGGTCTATTAGTTGGAATAATAACCGCTCATCACCTTTTTCTAAAGGTAAATAACCAATTTCATCTATAATCAATAATCTATACTTTGAATAGTGTTTTAATCGCTGCTCTAGCCTATTTTTCAGCTAGAGCGGCTTTTTAAGTTTGCTATTAAATCATGACATTTTATAAAAATATGTTGAATACCGGAACTAGCTGCTAATCTTCCAATCGCTGTTGCTAAATGAGTCTTTCCAACACCACTATTACCTATAAATATTAAAATTTTTTTATTGTTTTTCTATAAAATTTAAACTAGCTAAGTTCCTTATTTCTAATTCATTTATATCAGAATTGAATGAAAAAAATCAAAATCATCTAATGATCTATTATAAGGGAAATTAGCTACTTTAATCATAGATTCTTTTTACATTTTGCTTTTTTTCACATCTACTTCATAATCTGTTAGTTTTCAATAGAATATCTATTACCGACATTGTTCTATTTTTGAGTTAGTTCTATTATCTCATCTAGTCTGTGGTTGAATTGCTTTTAAATTAAGATATTCTAAATTCTCTTTTTAATCTAGTATAATTAGATCTATTTGTTATCATTGAATCGTTCTCCTATTATCGCTAGATTTCTTTTTAGTTTGTTCTTTTAATCTTTTTCTCATCTATATCATTCCAAGTGTGTTTAACAAATTGCTCATAATGAGCTTCTTTATAATTTAATTTTTTTCACTTAATAAATGACTTACTACCAATTTCATGTTATCATATAGGTATAAATAATTATCTTCTACTTGTAGATTTAGTTTCTTACCTATATATTCAATTGGTACTGAATATTGATTGGACTTGTAAGAAATCATTGCTTGTTTATTTACTTTTTACTTGTAGGGTTGTTATTTTATAGCGATTCCTTATTTTTCTCATGTGGTAATGGTAGTAAGGAATCTTTTTTTCTTTTTGTAAGCTGATTATTGGAATCTCTCTTGTTGTTTGATGCACTTGTAGGTTCCATCTCATCATTATTTTTATTCACCAATTCTACTAATTCTGTATAATCTAACTTACCATTATAAGCATATATTTCATCTAGTAATTTTACTATATTTTCTACTTTACCTTTTGTTTGTGGTCTGTATGCTACACATGGTTTCAATTCAAATCCCATCTCTTTTGCATATTCTTGAAACTTTATATTAATTACTCCAGATGTCTTAACAGTTCGCGCTTTATCCATTGTAGTTTTCATATTATCACATACAATTACTTTTGGAACTCCTTCAATGTGTTCTAAGCATTCAGTTATACATGAAATTAAGACATCTTGACTTCTTGAAAGTGTTACATGAAATATTTTATACCTTGAGTATGATAAAACCATACAAAATACATTTAAAGACAATTTTTCTCCATATTTAGTTGTGAATTTTACATCTTCTTTCCAATCTATTTGAGCTTGTTCTCCGGGAATAGTTTCTACTCTGAGTATAGCTTTAGAACTCTTATGTGATTTGTTTTTAAAATAATCATTGTATTTTGAATTCTTTAATAAATAGGCTCTAAATGCAGAATAGCTGATATTCAATTCTGTTTGGTCTACCAAATATTGCCAAAGTATTCTTTTTGATTTGAATATTTGTATAGATTCTCCTCCTAATAATTTATCTAATGAGATCAGTGTATTCATCGATTTTTTTGATGGCTTATTTCTTGTTTGTTTTGTTTTTTTCCTTGATAATAATGTCTTTTTTTATTGTACGTCTATCTTTCTTTAAAAACTCTAGCTAATTCACTAAAGTTAGGTTTCAAATTAAACACCTCCATTTGTTCTCGTAGATTTTTCTAAGTCTGATAGTTGAGTTATTTTTTTATATTTTTTTGTTTATTTTTTTAGGTTTAAGTACATATATTTCTCTCTTTCTTTATTATATGCACTATTATAACCTATTTGTACATTTTTTTATTTTTGTCAAAACTGTACATTCTTATTTTTATCATTCTCAAACTTACTGACCACCTTCGACTTTCCATTCCAGTTTGAGAGATATGTAAATTTTGAATTCTACTAAACATTGTGTTAGACGATACTATTCAAGGTTTTGTTTGAGAGATATGTAAATTTTGAATTCTACTAAACTAAAAAAACAATAGACAATATTACAGGTTACAGTTTGAGAGATATGTAAATTTTTGAATTCTACTAAACTTTTTATCCTCCTATTTTTTTGTAATTCAACTGGTTTGAGAGATATGTAAATTTTGAATTCTACTAAACAATAGCAATAAACAAATGGCTAAACAATTGTTTGAGAGATATGTAAATTTTTGAATTCTACTAAACAAATCAAGATGACACACGAACTGAAAACTTGTTTGAGAGATATGTAAATTTTTGAATTCTACTAAACAGAAATTCATCATCATTAGAAGTTCCGTAAGTTTGAGAGATATGTAAATTTTTGAATTCTACTAAACGATTTTTATCCTCCTTAATTTAAGTTTGTTGGTTTGAGAGATATGTAAATTTTTGAATTCTACTAAACTTTAAGTTGTCAAACTCATATTCACCACCCGTTTGAGAGATATGTAAATTTTGAATTCTACTAAACCAGCATCAAATAGTAACTAAAGGAGTAGCAGTTTGAGAGATATGTAAATTTTGAATTCTACTAAACTTATAAATAATAAAAAAAACATTAAAAATCTGTTTGAGAGATATGTAAATTTTTGAATTCTACTAAACCTACCTCCGTTAGTTTTAGTAGGTTTACAAGTTTGAGAGATATGTAAATTTTTGAATTCTACTAAACAGATGTAGTGTTAACAAAATCGGAGTTGTAGTTTGAGAGATATGTAAATTTTGAATTCTACTAAACCGTCCCTTCTACGTTGGTTATGTCGACCAAGTTTGAGAGATATGTAAATTTTGAATTCTACTAAACATATTTGTCATATGCTGTATCTTTTATATCGTTTGAGAGATATGTAAATTTTTGAATTCTACTAAACAAATTAAAAGTGTTCTATGAACGTTATGCGGTTTGAGAGATATGTAAATTTTTGAATTCTACTAAACTTTCACCCAAGTTTTAGGTTCAATTATTTGTTTGAGAGATATGTAAATTTTGAATTCTACTAAACTCTAAATAATAAAAATCTTCCCTGCGCTAAGTTTGAGAGATATGTAAATTTTGAATTCTACTAAACGGTAAACTTCTTTGATAGGTTTAACTTCTTGTTTGAGAGATATGTAAATTTTTGAATTCTACTAAACCAGAGTTATCTTTTTGTAGAAAAAGGACAGAGTTTGAGAGATATGTAAATTTTTGAATTCTACTAAACACATCTTTCAAATAATCGAATTTATACAAGTTTGAGAGATATGTAAATTTTTGAATTCTACTAAACAGAAAAATAGAACAAATACAGAATGCCGGCGTTTGAGAGATATGTAAATTTTTGAATTCTACTAAACATGCACTAAGAGAAAAGGAGCGAGGTTAATGTTTGAGAGATATGTAAATTTTTGAATTCTACTAAACACATCTTTCAAATAATCGAATTTATACAAGTTTGAGAGATATGTAAATTTTGAATTCTACTAAACCTTATCAATGGACTTAGGAAAGGACGCGTGTTTGAGAGATATGTAAATTTTGAATTCTACTAAACATCAATTAGTAGGTTGGTTTAAAGACCTACGTTTGAGAGATATGTAAATTTTTGAATTCTACTAAACTGGCTATATAATGAAACGAACGCTTATATTGTTTGAGAGATATGTAAATTTTTGAATTCTACTAAACAGAGAAAGAGTTTTTTTAAACGAAAAAGATATGTTTGAGAGATATGTAAATTTTTGAATTCTACTAAACTATTGCTGCAGTTAAGATACTTAGAATGTGTTTGAGAGATATGTAAAATTTTTGAATTCTACTAAACAAGTGAACCTTATAAGAACGTAGACAGGTTGTTTGAGAGATATGTAAATTTTGAATTCTACAAAACTTTACAAAAGAGGTCAAATCACAAAAATATGTTTGAGAGATATGTAAATTTTTGAATTCTACAAAACGTATAATTCCGATTTTAAAGCGTACTCAGAGTTTGAGAGATATGTAAATTTTTGTGATTATATTATAAGATTATTGATGAGATAACATTTAGTGTTATTTGATCTATAATCTTATTTTTTTATTTACATAAACCTAGATAACTAAAAAAGAAGATTCACACAAAACAAGCGTTTACGTTAATTTAATAAACGTAAACGCTCGTTAATATTCTGTTACTTCATTATCTCTTCAATAATCGTTTCTAATTTCATTGAACGACTTGCTTTAAATAGAATAACTTCGTTTTTGTGTTTGTTATTTTTTAAATATTCACTAACTTCAGTAGTAGTAGGGAAGTGTAGTGTTTTTATTTTGTTGTTTTTAATTTGTTTAGTAATGTTTTCAGCTAGCTCTCCAACGCTAATTACCAAATCAATATCGTTAGTGTTGTTAGAGATATATTCACCAACTTCACCGTGATAGTTAACTTCATTTGGTCCAAGTTCGAACATACTACCTAATACTAATGTTTTATAATCGAAGTCATCGAAGCTACTTACGACATCTACTCCAGCTTTCATAGAAGTAGGGCTGGCATTATAAGCATCGTTAATAATTAGTGAGTCTTCTTTGTAAGGAATACTTTGCAGACGCATTCCTGTGATTTCTACAGTGTTTTCGATAGCTTTGTGGATTTCCTCGTTAGTTAATCCGATTTTACTTGCGATAGCTGTTGCGAACATAATGTTAAATAGATTATGTTTTCCTTTTAATTTAGTGAAGTATTGCTCATTACTGATGTTAAGTTTGAAATCAATCTTATTACGAGTAATAGTATAGTTTTCTAAAATAATATCGTTATAGCTATTTTCACCACATGAAGTAGCATTAATATCTGATGAATCTACTAATGTTTTTAGAAGAATTTCATCTCCGTTATAAACGAAGTATCCATCTTTTTTCATTCCGTTAGTAATTTCAAATTTAGCCTTAGCTATACCTTCACGTGATTTGAAGAATTCAATATGGCTTTCACCGATATTAGTAATTACTGTATAATCTGGTTCAACCATTTTAGATAAGAAATCAAGTTGACCGAAGCCATCAGCTCCCATTTCAAGAACTAGTATTTCACTATCTTCTGATGCAGCAAGAATAGTTAATGGTACACCAAGTTCGTTGTTAAAGTTACCTTGTGTTTTGTGAACTTTATATTTTGTTGATAAAACACTTGTAATTATATCTTTTGTAGTAGTTTTACCGTTACTACCTGTGATTGCGATAGATTTTGCATTTAGGCTATTTAAATAGTGTTTTGCTAAAGTTTGAATGGCTTCGTAGCTGTCATTAACATAGATAATGTTATTGTTAGAAACGAAGTCATCTTTTAAAGATAAACTTGCTGCAGCACCTTTTTCAAAAGCACTTTCTATATAGTTGTGTCCATCTACATTTTCACCTAAGAAGGGGATGAATAGATCCCCTTGTTTAACTTTTCTACTATCGATTGCTATACCAGTAATTTCTGTATCGTTTGTGATATTTACTTTTTTTGCATTTAATATTTTTTCTAAATCTTTAACTAAATATTTCATGTCTTATCCTATTCTTCAGTTAATAAGTTTTTGCGATCTTCGTAACGCTCTACAGCTAACTTGAATAATTCTTCAATAATTTCAGAATAACTTACATTCATATTTGACCATAGAGAAGGAAACATTGAGAATGGTGTGAAACCAGGCATTGTGTTTACTTCGTTAATGAAGATTTCTCCTTCTTTAGTGTAGAAGAAGTCAGCACGTACTAAACCAGAACCGCTGATTGCACGGAAAGCAGTAGCTGCCATTTCTCTAAATTTTGGATATAGAGTAGTATCTATAGGTGCAGGAATATCCATGCGTGATTGTCCGTCAGTGTATTTAGTTTCATAATCGTAGAATTCTGTTGAAGAGATATTTACGATTTCACCTGGGTCTGTAGTTTTTACTTCATTGTACCCAAGAACTGCCACTTCGATTTCTTTAGCACCTACAGCTCCTTGTTCAACAACGATTTTTTTATCGAATTTTAGGGCTTCTTCGATACCTTTAATTAATTCAGCTTCATCATTACAACGGCTAATACCAACAGACGAACCTAAGTTTGCTGGTTTAACGAAAACAGGATATTTAAGATTTTCGTTGATTTCATTAATAATAGCTTCTTTTTTATTTTTCCATGTATACTCGATAAAGTGAATATATGGAAGTTGTGGTAAGTCATAAGCAGCGAATAATTGTTTCATAACTACTTTATCCATACCAGCAGCACTTGAAAGTACGTTATTACCTACATATGCTATATCCATAATTTCTAGTAGACCTTGGATTGTTCCATCTTCACCATTTGGTCCATGAAGAACTGGGAAGACGATATCGAATTTACGCCCATTTTCAAATAATAATCCGCTGATGTCATTATCAAAGTTTGAAAAAATAAGATTATGTTGATTTGCTATTTCTGATGTAATTTGTTCGCCACGAGCCCAGTTTCCTTCTAATGAGATGAAGATAGGGAATACGTTGTATTTTTCTTTGTCAATTGCATTAATAATTGATTTTGCTGTTAATAGTGAAATTGAGTGTTCAGCACTTTTTCCACCATAAATAATTCCAATATTTTGTTTTGTCATGTTTTTAATCTCCTAAGAAATAAAATTATTTTTTTGTCTTTAGTTGAAATGTATAGATTTCGATTTACACATATGCTAAATAAGTAATGCTCATTATTCTATGAATACGATGCAAAACTAATATACCTTATTATATCATAAAAAAACTTAAAAAGTAGAATAAATTTGTAAGATATATAGAATAAATTTTTAAAAAAACTAAAACATTTAAAAATAATAAAAAGAAGCTCAAGTATATTTGATTTTTATATTAATCAATTTAATCTTGTTGCTTCTTTAAAATTATTGTCTAAAGCTTATACTTTTCTTTAAGTTCTGCAATAGTATCACGAAGCTTAGCAGCTTGTTCAAACTCGAATTTCTGCAGCGGCGAACATTTGTTGTTCTAGTTCTGCTAAGTGCTCCTCAATATTATCATCGTTGATATTTGCACTCTCTTCAAGTTCAAGAATTTCATCATCTTTAACGACTTCTTTCTTAGCACTTATAGAATCACGAATATCTTTTATAATTGTTTGAGGAGTGATTCCGTGTTCTTCGTTGTAAGCCATTTGAATTTCACGACGTCGATTTGTTTCATCTATTGCTTTTCTCATACTTCTAGTAATATTATCGGCATACATGATAACACGACCATTTGCATTACGAGCTGCACGACCGATAGTTTGTAAAAGAGCTTTATCTCCACGTAAAAATCCTTCTTTATCAGCATCCAAAATAGCTACTAGTGAAACTTCAGGAATATCTAATCCTTCACGTAATAGGTTAATTCCAATAAGAATATCGAATTTACCAAGGCGAAGATTTCTAATTATTTCAGTACGTTCTAAAGTTTTTATATCAGAATGTAGATATTCTACTTTTAGACCATTCTCTTTCAGATAAGCAGTAAGAGACTCTGCCATTTTTTTAGTTAGAGTAGTTATTAGAACACGTTCTCCTTTAGCTATAATCTTCTCAGCTTCTTTAGTTATATCAAAGACTTGATCGCTAACTGGACGAATATCGATAATCGGATCTAGTAGACCAGTAGGACGAATAATTTGTTCAGTAATTTTAGTACTATGCTCTAATTCGAAGTCTCCAGGAGTAGCTGATACGAAAATTGCTTGGTTTAATTTCTTCTCGAATTCTTCGAAGTTCAAAGGTCGGTTATCCAGAGCTGTAGGTAATCTAAATCCATAATCAACAAGAACTTGTTTACGAGCTCTATCTCCGTTAAACATACCACGAACTTGGGGAAGAGTAACGTGCGATTCATCAACTACAAGTAACCAATCATCAGGGAAATAGTCTAATAAAGTATAAGGTGTACTACCAGGTTCACGAAGAGTAAGGTGAAGAGAGTAGTTCTCTATCCCTGAACAGAATCCCATTTCTTCCATCATTTCAAGGTCATAGTTAGTACGTTGTTCAAGGCGTTGAGCTTCTAGAAGTTTGTTTTCTATATTAAGAACTTTTAATCTTTCTTCTAATTCAGCTCGAATCCTCTTAATAGCTTCTTTAGTCTTTTCATCACCAGCTACGAAGTGACTGGCAGGGTAAATTGCAATATGTTCAAGTTCGCTTAGTACTTCACCAGTAAGTGGATTAATTTCACGAATACGATCTATTTCATCTCCAAACATCTCTACACGAACCGAATTTTCACTGCGAGATGCAGGGAAAATCTCAATAACATCACCACGAACTCTAAAAGTACCTCGAGTAAACTCGATATCATTTCTCATATATTGAATGCTGATTAGTTTTTCCATTATTTTATTACGATTGATTTCATCTCCAACTCGTAATGATAGCACTAGAGAAGAATATTCTTCTGGAGACCCTAAACCATATATACAGCTAACACTTGAAACTATAATTACATCATCACGATCGAATAAAGATGATGTTGCACTGTGTCGAAGTTTATCAATTTCATCATTCACAGAAGAATCTTTTTCTATATAGGTATCTGTTGATGGAACATATGCTTCTGGTTGGAAGTAATCATAGTATGAAACGAAATACTCAACGCGGTTGTTCGGGAAAAACTCTTTAAGCTCGTTGTAAAGTTGCCCTGCTAGTGTCTTGTTGTGTGCAAGAACCAGGGTAGGTTTACCTACGTTTTTCACGATGTTAGCTATGGTAAAAGTTTTACCAGTACCTGTAGCACCAAGTAAAGTTTGATATTTTTCTCCATTATTTAAACCCTCAGTAAGTTCGGCAATTGCATTCACCTGATCGCCTTTAGGCTCGTACTTACTCTGAAGATCAAAATCTACATGTAATCTATTAATTTCCAAAAAATCCACTCCTTTTTTAATAGTAGTATTGTGAGTAATGTCGCAAAAATAAAGTAACTCACACAAAAGGTTATTTAATTCTTTCTATAACATTATAATATAGATAGGGAAATAGTGAAAGAAAAAAAGTAATCAGTATTTAAATGTTAAAATTGTTTATATTTGTAATAATAGTTATTTAGAAATTACTCATAAAACACTTTATATCAATGGAAATAGATGATATGAATATGATATAATATTGATATAGGAGAATGTAATTAAACACATTGGGAGGTGTGTAATTATGAAAAAAGTTAGACATGAACATATAAAACCAACTGAAGATTTAGTAGCTAAGAAAATATTCTCAAATACAGAGATAACATCAGCTTTCATTAGTGATATACTAGGATTATCGGTTAAATGTTCAAAAAAATATTAGATGGAACTCAAATTCATTCTAGTTTCGAGGATGAGATATTACTATATAATACATCTTTAGATATCTTAGCTGAATTAGATGATGGTACTCAAGTTATTATAGAAATACAGGTAGCGAAGCAGTTAGAATTTTTAAAAAGATTATGGGTGTATATATGTAATCAAGTATCAAAAAATATGGATACAATAAGATTACAATTAGGTAGAACTAGCCCCATATATTCAGAATTAATACCGGTTTATTCAGTTTCGATTTTAGAAAAAAATTATTTCGACGATGACAGAGCGATAAGAAGTTTCAGTCTAAGAGATGATGATACAAATAAACAGCTAAAAGTCGATGTAAAAGGGATAAAAGAAAAAAGAAATTTAATAACTATGGCATTTCTAGAACTGAGTAAATACAATCCTGGTATCAGAGAAAACTATAATAAAAAACGTTGGTTAGAATTATTCTCAAATCAGCCATTTACTCAAAGTCAGGATGAAATAATTGAAAGTGCTGATAGTTTAATGGAATATAAAAATTGGAGTGAGGAGGAAAAAGCTATGTATGATGAAAAGACGAGGAAGTATGATGCATATATAGACGCATTACAATATAAGTTTGTAGAAGGACTAGAGTTAGGACGAAATGAAGGAATAGAAAGAGGAATAGAACAGGGCCGTAGTGAAGAGAGAAATAATTCAATAGCTAGATTTATCAAATATGTAAAACTAGGAGTAATCTCAAAAAAAGATGCCTGCCAAGATTTAGGATTAACAGAAAAAGAGTTGGATAAATATCTACAGGCTTAATTAGGATTTGTAATTTAGTATTCCTAAAATCGTATATAACAACTGAGAGTGATATTGAATCATAGTTTGAATAAACGAATTCTAAATTATTACTCTCATTTTTCTATTTTAGAGGAATATAGTTTCTAAATTTGAAGAGGGGGATTTCTTATAATTTATATTATAATTGAAACTTTACATCAATAAATCTTGAATAGTGTAATTAATACTATATTTTTAAAACAGTTCTACTATATTTTATTTTTGTTTTTTTGAATGTATATGTTAAGATAGTATAGTATGAAAAAAAGGAGGAAGTAATGGATACACAAAAAAATTATATATACTTCACCGAAAAGTGAAAGAATCGATAAATTTTTACAACAAGAATTAGCAGATGTTTCTAGAACAAATATCCAGAACTTAATTTCTGAAGGTTATATCAAAGTAGATGGAAATAATATTAAAACAAATTATAAATTAAAAGAAGGTAATGTTATTACTATTGAATACAAGGAACCCGAAGAATTAGACGTTGTAAAACAAGATATTCCAATTGATATTGTATATGAAGATGATGATTTAATTATCGTAAATAAAGCTAAAGGTATGGTTGTTCACCCATCAGTAGGACACAAAGATGGAACACTAGTAAATGCCTTATTATTCCACAGTGAACTTTCAAGTATCAATGGTACTATTAGACCTGGTATTGTTCACAGAATTGATAAAGATACTTCAGGCTTATTAATCGTTGCGAAAAATGATAAAGCACACGTTAAATTGTCTGAGATGATTGCGAATAAAGATGTTAAGAGAAAATATTATGCTCTGGTTCATGGTAGTATAAAACACGACTACGGAACAATTGATGCTCCAATAGCTCGTAATCCAAAAGAACGTAAAGAAATGGCTATTATTGATGAAGGAAAACCATCTATAACTCATTTTAAAGTAGTAGATAGATTTGAAAAATATACACTTATCGAATGTGAATTAGAAACTGGGCGTACTCACCAAATTAGAGTACATATGAAATATATTAATCATCCATTAGTAGGAGATCCAGTATATGGCCCAAGAAAAACATTAAATACTAATGGACAAGCACTCCATTCGAAAAGTATCGAATTTAACCATCCAATTACAGGAGAACATTTATATTTTGAAACAGAAATTCCTGAGTATATGGTTGAGACTATGTCTAAATTAGATAAATAGTATAAAGTATAATATATCGCTTCAAATATTAGTTTAAACAGCTAATTTTTGGGGTGATTTTTTTAAAAAAATAAAGGTGTACTAGTATAATAACTTAGTTTGGAGAAAAAAATTAAATAGATTAAATAAATGAAAATTTTTTTAAGAAATTTGATTAGGGTATTTTTAAGTGAGAATTTGTAAAAACTAAGAAATTAATAATGTATACGTTAACAACGAAAAGCTTGTGATACCAAAGAATAGAAGAATTAATATGTTAAAATTTAATAAATATTACACTTAATTGAAAATTATAAAAAGAAAAATAGTTTATTTTTTTATAAAAAAAGTGTAGTATTATAATATATAGTAAGTAGTTATTTAAGGAGGACAAACAACATGGTATTAGTACCAGCAAAAGACATGCTTGTAAAAGCAAGAAAAGAAGGATATGCAGTAGGGCATTTCAACATCAATAACTTAGAATGGACAAAAGCTATTTTAGCTGCTTGTGAAGAAGCAAAAAGTCCAGTAATCTTAGGAGTAAGTGAAGGAGCAGTTAAATACATGACTGGTTTCAGAACTGTAGCAGCTATGGTTGAAGCTATGGTAGAAGAAATGAAAATCACAGTTCCTGTTGCATTACACTTAGACCACGGTTCATACGAAGGAACTCAAAAAGCTATCGAAGCTGGATTTAGTTCAGTAATGTTCGACGGATCTCACTATCCATTCGAAGAAAACATCGCTAAATCTAAAGAAATGATCGCTTTAGCTCACTCTAAAGGTCTATCTATCGAGTGTGAAGTAGGTTCAATCGGTGGAGAAGAAGATGGAGTTATCGGTAGCGGTGAATTAGCTGATCCAAACGAATGTAAAACAATGGCTGACTTAGGAATCGACTTCCTAGCTGCAGGTATTGGTAACATCCACGGTAAATATCCAGAAAACTGGGCTGGATTAAGCTTTGAAACATTAGAAAAAATTTCTAACATCACTGGTGGAATTCCATTAGTATTACACGGTGGTTCAGGAATCCCAACTGAGCAAATCCAAAAAGCTATCTCTCTAGGAGTATCTAAAGTTAATGTTAACACTGAATGTCAATTAGCATTTGCTGAAGCTACACGTAAATACATTGAAGAAGGTGGAGATCAAAAACCTAAAGGTTTCGACCCTCGTAAATTATTAAACCCTGGATTTGAAGCTATTAAAGCTATGGTTCACGAAAAAATCGATATCTTCGGTTCAAGAAACAAAGCATAATAACTACGAAACATAATTTAAGACTCATGCTTTGCATGGGTCTTTCTTTAATAGAAGGGAGAATTCCAATGCAAGAAACAATAAATTATTTAAAAAAACTAACAAGCATAGTATCACCTACAGGTTATACTAAAGAAATTTCTGATTACTTAGTAGAAGAATTAGAAAGGATAGGCTACAATCCAATAAGAACTAATAAAGGTGGAGTAAATGTAGTAGTAAAAGGAAAAGATGATTCTAAACATCGTGTAGTTACTGCTCACGTTGATACTCTAGGTGCTATGGTTCGTGCGGTAAAACCTGCCGGAAGACTCAAATTAGCTAAAGTCGGTGGTTATCCTTGGAACATGATAGAAGGAGAAAACTGTCTTGTTCATGTAGCAAGTACAGGAAAAACTGTAAGTGGAACAATCTTAGTTCACCAAACTAGCACACACGTATATAGAGATGCTGGCACTGTAGAACGCACAGAAGATAATATGGAAGTAAGATTAGATGCCAAAGTAACTAACGAAAAAGAAACACGCGAATTAGGAATTGACGTTGGAGATTTTATTAGTTTTGATCCTAGAACCATCGTTACAGATACGGGATTCATTAAGAGTAGATTTTTAGATGATAAAGTTAGTGCAGCTATATTACTAGATCTATTAAGAATATATAAAGAAGAAAATATTGAACTTCCATATACAACACACTTCATGTTCAGTGTATTTGAAGAAGTAGGACATGGAGCTAACTCAAGTCTTCCGAAAGAAGCAGTAGAGTATCTTGCGGTTGACATGGGTGCAATGGGTGATGACCAACAAACTGATGAATATACAGTGTCTATCTGTGTAAAAGATGCTAGTGGGCCATATAATTATGAATTTAGAAATCATTTAGTAAATATAGCTAAAGAAAATGGAATAGAATACAAACTAGATATATATCCATATTATGGAAGTGATGCTTCAGCAGCAATGCGAGCAGGAGCAGAAGTAAAACATGCATTATTAGGTGCAGGAATCGAGTCAAGCCACTCTTATGAAAGAACGCACATAGATTCAGTAGAACAAACACATAAACTAGTTAATGCTTATTTAAGAAGTGAATTAGTGAAGTAAACATATATGTTAAATAATTTAAAATAATGACCACCCCTTTTCAGGGGTGGTCATTATTCAGATTGTTGACAAAACGACCAAAATATCAATGAACGTATTGATGTTTTGGTCGTTTTTCATAAAAAAATAAGCTTTATGGCTAAAGAATCAGTAGCACTAAGAGATGATTATACCTCTCTTAGTGCTATTGTTTTCATATTTTGAACGCAACAAGACAACCAAGCGTACGACTGTACTTTGGCTTTACCTCTATATTGTGCATATCTATATCCGTGATTTTGTTTTGAATCTGCAAAGCTACGTTCTACTGTTTCTTTTCTTCTCTTATACAATAGTTTTCCTTCTTTTGATATACGTCTTAACCTAGCTTCATCATAATAATCCGCATTTATATGACGTCTTATTATTTTTCTTCTCGTTTTTTTATCATCACTTTTATATTGTTTATATCCATTTCTATCTATATTTCTGTATCTAAATATTTCTCCTGTTCGTTTATCCACATATATATCTTTTTCATGTAAGTATTTAAAATATTTGTTATCTTTTGATCTTGAGAATCTTCTATATCCTATTACTGAAAAATATATTTTTTTATCTAACTGTTTTTAGTATGTCTAGAGAATAATATCCGCTATCTAACGCAACTTTACCGAGGATTAATCCAAAGTTTTTTTCTATCTGATTTAATCTATCTATATACGGACCACTATCATGAACGTTACACGGAGTTATATGGCAGTCTATAATAATATTATTCTTCCCGTCTACTGTTCTATGGTCTAAATACATAAAACCTTCTTCTTTATGATCTCTGTGATAATAACCACTATCTGGATCAGTAGTGTTAATTCGTTGTCTTTTTTTAGTTCTTCTTTTTCTTCATACTTAAAAAGGCTTTTTTTCCTATTTTTTTCTCTCTTCATTTATTTCTTTTTTCTAAGTCTAATTTTTCTTTCTTTTACTTTTTGTGGTAATTTCAATTTTGTATTTCTTTTTTTGTTTGCGTTAGCTTTTAATGTGCGTTGAATCAGTAAAAAAAACTCTGTTCCACCTACTAATTTTTTTATCAATAGCTTGATTCACTATATTTATAAATATTTGTTCAAATATATCAGTTCCTTGGAATCGTCGAATATAGTTTTTGTGAAAATGTAGAATAATGTGGAACTGGTTTTAGAAAAATGGTATCCCTAAAAACCATCTAAATGCAGCATCTGTTTCTATTCTTTTTATTGTTTCTCTCATAGATTTTTATTCCATAGAAATCTTTTTAAAAAAACACTAATTTGAATAATACTACAGGGTCTAAACAATTTCTTCCTGATGTATGGCTATAGTATTCTTCTGTCAAATCATAAATAAATTTAAAATCAATCGCTTTGGCTACTTTTCTTAAAAAGTGATTTGTAGGAACTAATTCTGATAACGTCATTAATATTATTTCATCTTTGATATTTTCTTTTTTATTAAACATACTAAAAACCCCCTCTATATACTTATATTATAACATCTTTAGCACTTTTTCTCATTAAAACAGGCTGCTGACTCATGCAGTTTCTGCATTTGTCAACAGCCTGTAATGACCACCCCTTTTCAGGGGTGGTCATTATTTTTATCTTTTTGCTTTTAATCTCGTTGCTACTACTGTTCCTATAGCTGCGATGATTGCTGATGCGTAGAACACGTATGAAGTACTAATATCCCATAGTGCTCCCATAATATATAATCCTACAGCCATGCTTAATTGGAAACAGATTGCTGTATATAGGTTTTGCATATCTATGATCTCTTTGTTGTTGTAATCTCTATTTAGCATTAAGATGAATGCTATATGTGCAACTGCGAATGTTATTGCATGAAATGTTTGCATTACAGTAAATACATAGATATTATGGAAAGTTGCTAAGGCTGCCCAACGTATCACGGCGCAAACTCCCGCGAACACCAATAGATTTTTTGGTTTTATTTTATCTACCAATCTTTTCGAAAAGATAAAGAAGATAATTTCTGCTATTACTGATACGTTTAAGATTACTCCTGATAACCATTTAGCTGATATATTCATACTTTCTAAATATATAGCGTTATAATTGTTGTATGCTGTATGAGAAAGTTGATATAAGAAAATAGTTGCTATTAACAATATCGCATTTCTATCTTTTAATACCCAGCCATATAGGCTTTCTTTTTTATCACTGTTACTGTTATTATCCAAGTTTAAGTTTTTTACTAATTTAGGCTGTGGTAGGAACATAAATACCAAATATAATGCTACTAAAAATATGAGTATGTAATATAGAGCTCCATTACCTACATAACCTAATACTCCTCCGATAAATATACCAACAACTGTATATCCAAGTGATCCGTATGTTCTTGCTTTCCCGTAGTCGATATTTTCTTCACGTAAAAATAAAGAAGCTAAACCTTCTACAAGTGGACTAATCATAAAGTAAATTAACCCGAATAGGAATGTGATAATTCCTAATAATATCTTTTCATTTGTGAAGCCATAACTTACGGCAAGGATAAGACCTGAAGCAACAGATAATTTCATCGTAATATTTAAGTTGTATTTTTTTATTAAATACGGACTTAAAAATATACCACTGATAACCCTAGCGAAATACAACATTGAGAATATCGAACTGGCCTCTAGAACACTTAAGTTTTTTACAGAAGTCAGATATACCATCCAGAATGGTAAAAAAGTACCCGTTACTAAAAATTGTAAAAAGTAGTTAGACGATAACCAAGTTTTTGATGACATATTTACCTCCTAATTTACGAAAAATTGTACTAGAACTACTAAGCTATTCATTAAAATATGAGCTACAATAGGTGTGATTATTCTCTTCGTATGTAAATATAAATAAGAAAATACGAATGACATACCGATATAGACGATCATAATTGGTGAGAAACCGTCATGAGGTAGTGCGAATATTATTCCTGTGATTAATGCAGGAATAGTGAATCTAATCCATTTTTTACTACCTATCATTGCATCGTAAAAATATCCAAATACTGCTTTTCTAAAGAATAATTCTTCCATTATTGGCCCTAGTACAGCTACATATAGCACGAAGTATGGTTTTAGTTTTATTACTTCAACAACGTTACTTGTGTTTTTACTTTTAGTAGGAAAGTTAAAAAAGTTTGATAAGTATACTAACAAACCGTTCAAAATACCTTGAAGAAACATCATCGAAATAAACCCAATAATTCCAATTGCAAATAGGGTGATAAAGTTGTATTTTGACTGTTGTCTATCTATATCGTTAGTTCCTTTTCTGGCTATATAACCAAGAATAAAGGTAGCTGTTAAAGATAAAAACAACACAATAGTTACACGATTATCAACACTAATGTTTCGAGGGAGTTGAAGTGGAATAACAAATACTGCTAGTATATAAATAATTCCACTAAGAAGTAGGTGGTTAACATTACCACGAGTTAATGAAAATCTCATAGACCCTCCTTATTAAATTTTAGTCAATTTCTATTATAACATCTATAAATACTGAGTACAACCTTATTGATTAAAAAGTTGTATATAATGGTGAAAAATAATAAGGTGAAATCTAACTTAAATAATCTATTATCAAGAAGTAAACGTATTCATGATATTTTTATGAATTTCACTTGAAAATTTATAAATTTAGTGATAGAATGTAAAGTAAGAAAGCGAGCTGATGATGGTGAAAGTTCAGCAACAATATTGGCATTAAATACAATTTAATATTGTTAAAGTTGAGTTTTTACTAATCAGGGTGGAACCGCGGAAATTATTTCGTCCCTAGATGTGCTTCGGCATATCTAGGGCTTTTTATATTTTTATTAATAAGGAGGAAACAACAATGGAGAAAATTTTATCTCTAGCAAAAAATAGAGGATTCGTATTTCAAGGATCTGAAATTTATGGTGGATTAGCTAATACTTGGGATTACGGTCCACTAGGTGTAGAATTAAAAAATAACGTAAAAAAAGCATGGTGGAAAAAATTCATTCAAGAATCACCATATAACGTAGGGTTAGATGCAGCTATTTTCATGAACCCACGTACTTGGGAAGCATCAGGACACGTAGGTAACTTCAGTGATCCTATGATGGACTGTAAAGTTTGTAAATCACGTCTTCGTGCTGACAAACTTATTGAAGAATATTACTTCAATGAAAAAAATGAAGATGTAGTAGTAGATGGTCTTCCATTCGAAGAATTAGAAGCTATTATCGATCGTGAAAACATTAAATGTCCAGAATGTGGTAGCCATGACTACACTAACATTCGTCAATTTAACCTAATGTTTAAAACAAACCAAGGTGTAGTAGAAAATTCTACGAGCCAAATTTACCTACGTCCAGAAACAGCACAAGGTATCTTCGTTAACTTCAAAAACGTTCAACGTAGTATGCGTAAAAAATTACCATTTGGTATTGGACAAATTGGTAAATCTTTCCGTAACGAAATTACACCAGGGAACTTTATCTTCCGTACTCGTGAATTCGAACAAATGGAATTAGAATTCTTCTGTGAACCAGGAACAGAATTAGATTGGCACACAACTTGGAAAAACAGTTGTGAGAAATTCTTATTAGACTTAGGTATGACTAAAGAAAATATACGTTTACGTGATCATGATCAAGAAGAATTATCTCACTATTCAAATGCAACTACAGATATCGAGTTCAAATTTCCATTTGGTTGGGGAGAACTTTGGGGTATTGCTTCAAGAACAGATTATGATTTAAAACAACATATGGAACACTCTGGTCAAGATTTAACTTATCAAGATTTAAGTACAAATGAAAAATTCATCCCATATTGTATCGAACCATCTGTAGGGGTTGATCGTGTTCTTTTAGCATTCTTATGTGATGCATATAACGAAGAAGAGGTTGGAGAAAATGATACTCGTACAGTTCTTAAATTCCACCCAGCTCTTGCTCCATTTAAAGCAGCAGTACTACCACTTTCTAAAAAATTAAGTGATAAAGCTGTTGAAGTGTATCAACAATTAGCTGCGGACTTTATGGTTGATTTTGATGAAACTGGATCAATTGGTAAGAGATATAGAAGACAAGATGAAGTTGGTACTCCTTTCTGTATCACTTATGACTTCGAGTCTGAAAACGATGGAATGGTAACTGTTCGTGATAGAGATACTATGGAACAAACTCGTATTCCTATCACTGAATTAAAACAATACATCGAAGAAAAAATTAAATTCTAATTGAATGAACACCCAGAACGTTAGTTCTGGGTGTTTTTTTATAATTTCAAGAGTTATTTAGAAGATTCTAATTAAATGTATGTATTTTTCTTATATAAATAAACAGTATAAATAAATGAATAGGTTTAAAAAGTTCATAAAATCTTAAATATTCTTTATAAAAAAATTAAAAAAATATCCGATTTTTTTATTCTATTTATACTTGATAAAAAAATTTAAACAAGTAGTATAATTTGAAATATAGACGTACGATAAAAATAAAACACGAAAATATATAATGAAATAACGTACATTCAAATAAAAAAAGGAGCCTTAAAGTATGAAAGTTGCGGTGATTATGGGTTCAAAGTCGGATTATACGACGATGGAAGAAACTTGTAAGTTGTTAGAAGAGTTTGAAATTCCTTTTGATAAAAAAGTAGTAAGTGCACATAGGACACCAGATTTATTAGTTGAATTTTCTAAAAATGCGAAGAAAAATGGTTATTCATTAATCATAGCAGCTGCAGGTGGTGCAGCACATCTCCCTGGGATGGTTGCTTCTATGACGACATTACCAGTTATTGGTGTTCCGATTAAATCTAGTGTTCTTAGTGGAGTTGATTCATTGTATTCAATAGTTCAGATGCCTGCAGGTGTACCGGTCTTAACTATGGCAATAGGGGTAGCTGGAGCTAAAAATGCGGCTATTAGTGCCTTATCAATACTAGGAATTTACGATGAGAAGTATGCTAGTAAGTACGAACAATTTAAAAAAGAACAAGAAAGAATAGTATTGGAAGAGATGAAACTATGATTAAGACGATATTACCAGGAAAGACTATTGGAATAATCGGTGGTGGTCAATTAGGAAGAATGCTCGCTATGAGTGCCAAAGAGATGGGCTACAAGATTGCTGTTCTAGATCCTAGTGACAGCTGTTGTGCAAAAATTTTTAGTGATATTTTTATTCAAGCTGAATTCAATGATTTCGCAAGTGTTGAAAAGTTATGTTCGGTTAGTGATGTTATTACTTTTGAATTCGAGAATATCGATGCCGCTTCTTTAGAAAAACTAGAGAAAAAATATAACATTGTTCAAAGTGCAGAAGTGCTGAGAACTACTCAGCACAGATATTATGAAAAAGAATTTGCTAGAAAACTAGATATTCCAACAGTAGACTATATATATGTTGAAGAAGAAACAAATGTAGAAATAACTAACCATATTTAATGAAAACTGTACGTTTTGGTTATGATGGAAAAGGTCAGAAAAAAATTAGCTCTAGTGAAGAAGTAGAACCATATACTTTACTTGAAGAGTTCGTTAAACTCGATAAAGAAATCTCTGTAGTAGCTGTTAAGGATAAAGATGATGTTAATATCGTCGCAGTAGTAGAAAATGAACATAGAAATAATATTTTATATCGTTCGAAAGTACCAACTACAGCCACTAAAGAACAAGAAGCTCTTACTATCGAATATACGAAAAGAATTCTTAGTAATTTTGACTATTACGGCGTACTTACTGTTGAGTTCTTTATAAGTGAAGGGAAAGTAATTTTTAATGAAATAGCACCACGAGTTCACAATTCAGGACATATAACGATGCAGAGCGCAACGAAAAGTCAATTTAGAGCTCACATTGAAGCAATTTGTGGCTTAAAAGTAGGCAAGATAGAAAATAAAGAAACAACACTGTATAATATCCTAGGTCAAGACTTAGATTATTATATAGATGTGTATAAAAATAAAGGTGGTTACTTACACTTATATGAAAAAGAACCACGCCAAGATAGAAAAGTAGGACATATTAATTTTTACGGTGATGTAATTTTAGGAGGAGAACATGACTAACAAACGAATTTTTGTAAAGAAACGTAATGGATATAATAAAGAAGAATTACAGCTAAGAGATAACCTGAACTTAGAGTTTAATCTAGGTCTTGACTCTGTAGAGTTGTATGTAATTTATGATGTCTTTAATATTGATGAAGAAACTTATGAACTAGCTAAAACTTCCGTGTTTTCTGAGATTGTTGTTGATGAAGTGTTTGAAGATATTGAGCTTAATGATGGGAAGTACTTCGCTTATGAAGTTCTACCTGCTCAATACGATCAAAGAGCTGACAGCGCAAAAGAAAGCATAAGATTGCTTAACTCAAAAAGTAAAGCAACTGTAAGAAGTGGTAAGCTAGTTCTTTTTAATAAGCAGTTAACAGATGAACAATTAGAACTTGTTGAAAGTTATTTAGTAAATCCTATTGAAGCACGTAAAAAAGATTTATCAATTCTTAACTTTACATTAGATTCTACTCCAAAACCACTAAAAGATTTAGCTGGATTTTTAGAGTTTGACAAAGATGCGTTACTTGGTCTTAAAAAAGAATTTTCTCTAGCGATGAATATTGAAGATTTAGTATTCATCCAAGATTATTTCAAAAAAGAAGGTCGCGTACCAACTGAAACTGAAATCTATGTACTTGATTGTTACTGGAGTGACCACTGCCGACACACTACATTTGAAACTGTGTTGGATGAAGTTAAAATTGAGTCAGAACTTTTCCAAAAAGAGATACAAGATGCATTTGATTATTACTTAAACGTCCGTGATGAACTTGACCGAAATGATAAACCTATAACGCTTATGGATATGGCGAGTATCATCGGTAAATATCATGTGAAAATATTAAAAGATGAAAATATTGAAGTAAGTGAAGAAATTAATGCATGTTCATTCTTTACTACTATAGAGAATAATGGCGAAAAAGAACGTTGGTTAATCCAATTCAAAAATGAAACTCATAACCACCCAAGTGAAATCGAACCATTCGGGGGAGCTAGTACTTGTATAGGAGGAGCTATTAGAGATCCACTATCAGGACGTAGTTACGTTTATCAAGCTATGCGTATTTCAGGAAGTGGTAATGTATTACAAAAACGTGAAGATACTTTAAAACACAAACTTCCTCAAGTAGATATAGCTAAAGGAACTGCACACGGTAATTCATCATACGGTAACCAAATTGGGCTTGCAACTACTTTTGTTCGTGAATTATATGATGATAGCTATGTAGCTAAACATATGGAAGTTGGTGCTGTAGTCGGAGCTGTTAAGGACGGAGATTATAAACGTGAAACTCTTGTCGATGGTGATATCGTTGTAATGATAGGTGGTAGAACTGGTCGCGATGGTATTCAAGGTGCGAGTGGTTCAAGTGTAGAACATACTAATGATTCATTAAATACTATGTCTAGCCAAGTTCAAAAAGGTAATGCTCCAGAAGAACGTAAGTTACAGCGTTTATTTAGAAAACCAGAGGTTACAAGACTTGTTAAAAAATGTAATGACTTCGGTGCCGGTGGTGTTTGTGTAGCTATCGGTGAACTTTCTGACAGTATTGAAATTCATTTAGAAAAAGTTCTTACAAAATATCAAGGATTGAATGCTACAGAATTAGCTACTAGTGAATCTCAAGAACGTATGGCAGTAGCTATTGATAAGAAAGATTATGATGCGTTTGTTCGTGAATGTGAGAAAGAAAATATTGAGTATGCTCATGTTGCTACGGTAACTAATAGACGTAGATTAGAAATGTATTACAACGATGAGAAAGTTGTTGATATGAGTGCTGATTTCTTAGAAACAAGTGGTGTTCGCCAAAGATCATCAGTTACGATGAAAGATAATACTGCAGCTAATCCATTCTTAAATAAAGAAGTTACTCGTGAAAATATCTTAAGTGAATTAGGTGAGTTAAATGTAACTTGTCAAAAAGGTCTTGCACAAAAATTCGACTCTTCAATTGGTGTTACTACAGTACTTATGCCATTTGCTGGTAAACATAAACTTACACCAGTTCAAGTAAGTGTTCAAGCATTACCAACGTTACATACAACAAGTGATACTGCGACAATCTTAACTTATGGATTTATTCCAAAAATTTCATACTACTCACCATTCCTATCGTCTATTTATGCGGTGTTAGAATCAGTAGCAAAAGTATACGCGGTGGGTGGAAATAAAGATAGCTTATACTTCTCATTCCAAGAATACTTCGAAAAATTAGGAACTGATAGTACTAAATGGGGTAAAGTTACTCAAAGTTTATTAGGAAGTATTTATGCTCAAAAAGAAATTGGTAGACCTAGTATCGGTGGTAAGGATAGTATGTCAGGTACTTTCAACGACTTAAATGTAATTGAAACTTTAATTTCATTTGCTTGTACACCTGTAAAAATAGCTGATGTGATAACTCCTGAACTTAAACAAGTTGGCAATAGATTATACTATGTTCCTGTAGAAAAAGATGAAAAAAAGGATATCCAGATATTAAGAAAACCTTAGAAAATTATGAACTAGTTCATAAATATATTAAAGAAGGTAAGATAGTATCTGCATATGTTCAAGAAGAAGGAAGCATTGCCGCTTCATTAGTGAAAATGTCACTTGGTAATGATCTTGGTTTTGAAGTTGAAAAAGAAAATATTCTTAACTTTGATCCAGCGTCTCTTGTAGTAGAAGCAACGGTAGAACTACCGTTTGAAAAATTAGGAAAAGTTAGTGAAAGAATTATAATTAATAACGAAGTGTTTATGCATAAAGATATTTACGAAGCCTATACACAAAAACACTAAATAAAGTTTATCCATTATATCAAAATGAAGATAAAGGTAATGTTGAAAATCTTCATACAGAATATAAAGAGAAAAAATATTATCCTGAATATGTAGAAGATGTAAAAGTAGTTATTCCAGTATTCCCTGGTACAAACTGTGAATATGATAGTGAAAAAGCCTTCTTAGAAGCTGGAGCTACACCTATTACAGTAGTTATTAGAAATACTCGTGAAAATGATATTGAACAATCGATAGAAGAATTTACAAAAGCTATTGAACAGTCTCATATCATTATGTTCCCTGGAGGATTCTCAAGTGGGGATGAACCAGATGGAAGTGCTAAATACATTGTAAACTTCTTGAAAAATGAAAAAGTTAAAGAAGCAATTCATAAACACCTTGCTCAGAAAAAATTAATCTTAGGTGTGTGTAATGGATTCCAAGCATTACTTAAATCAGGATTACTACCTTATGGAGAAGTTAGAGAGTTGGCAGAAGATGACCTTACACTTTATAGAAATGATAGTTATGAACATATTTCAACTACAGCCTTTACTCGTGTAGCTAATACTAACTCACCTTGGTTACAAGATTTCAATATTGGTGATCAACATGAAGTAGTGTTCAGTCATGGTGAAGGTAAAGTAGTAGGGCTTAATATTAACAAGTTTAAACATCTTGTCGCTTTCCAATATAGTGATTTCGATGGTAATGCTACATTAAATGGTCGTTTCAATCCTAACGGATCAGTTCTAGCTACTGAAGGATTAGTTAGTGAAGATGGTCTTATCCTAGGAAAAATGGGACACAGTGAGAGATACGGAGCTACATTATATAAAACAAATACAATAAAAGTAAAACAAGATATTTTCAAAAACGGTGTGAATTACTTCAAAGGGGGAAGAAAATAATGAAACTTTTATACGAAGGAAAAGCTAAACAACTGTTCGAGTGTGAAAACAATGATGAAATATATGTGCATTATAAAAATAGTGCTACTGCCTTTAACGGTGTGAAAAAAGAAGAGTTTGAAGGTAAAGGAGTATTCAATAATACAATTACTTCATTAATCTTTGAATACTTAGAAAAAAAAGGTGTAAAAACACACTTTATTAGAAAAGTTAATGAAACAGACCAAATTTGTAAGCATGTTACTATTATTCCTTTAGAAGTAATTGTACGTAATATAGTAGCAGGTTCTATGGCGAAAAAATATGGACTTGAAGAAGGGAAAAAATTAAAAAAACCAGTCTTTGAGTTAAGTTATAAAAATGATGAACTAAACGACCCACTAATTAACAACGATCATGCGGTGGCATTAGAAATCGTTACAGAAGAAGAGTTAGAAAATATCAGAAATCAAGCTTTAAAAATCAACGAACTATTACAAAAATTGTACTTAGATGCAAACTTAGTGCTTGTCGACTTCAAAATTGAATTCGGAAAAACTAAAGATGGTGAAATTATCTTAGCTGATGAGATTTCTCCAGATACATGTCGTCTTTGGGATAAAGATACAAATGAAAAATTAGACAAAGATAGATTTAGAAGAGATTTAGGTGCAGTAATGGAAGCTTATGAAGAAGTTTTAAGGAGATTAAAAAATGCGTAGTCTTAATGAAGAATGTGGAGTATTTGGTATTTGGGGACATCCTGAAGCTAGTAATGTGACGTACTTTGGTTTACATAGTTTACAACATAGAGGTCAAGAAGGAGCTGGAATAGTTTCTAAAGAAGGTACTAAATTACGAGGGCATCGTGATCTAGGTTTAGTTTCTGAGGTATTTCGTGATAAGGAAAAATTAGAAAGACTAGTTGGAGAAAGTGCTATTGGTCATGTTAGATATGCAACTAGTGGAAGCAATAGCATTCAAAATATCCAGCCATTTCTATTTCATTTCTACGATATGAGTGTTGGTATTTGTCACAATGGTAACTTAATTAATGCTAAAACTCTAAAAAAAGAATTAGAACAGCAAGGTGCAATATTCCATTCTTCTTCAGATACTGAAGTACTTATTCATCTTATTAGAAGAAGTAAAAAAGAAACTTTTAAAGAACAACTTAAAGAAAGTTTGAATATTATTAAAGGTGGATTTACATATCTAGTATTAACTGAAAAAACTCTTTATGGTGCGGTTGATCCAAATAGTTTTAGACCTTTAGCAATAGGTAGGATGAAAAATGGAGCGTATGTTGCAGCAAGTGAAACTTGTGCACTAGATGTAGTTGGTGCTGAATTCGTTTGTAATGTAGGTGCTGGAGAGCTAGTTACTATTAATGATAAAGGTATAAGAATTGAAAAATATACTGAAAATACACAAGTAGCTATAGCTGCGATGGAGTATGTGTATTTTGCTAGACCTGACTCAAATATTGCCGGTATTAATGTACATAGTGCTAGAAAAAGAACAGGACGTGCACTCGCTAAAGAACAACCTACACCAGATGCTGATATGGTAATTGGGGTTCCTAACTCATCTTTATCTGCAGCCAGTGGTTATGCAGAAGAAAGTGGACTTCCATATGAAATGGGATTAATTAAAAATCAATATGTAGCTCGTACATTCATTCAACCTACACAAGAACTTCGTGAGCAAGGTGTAAGGATGAAACTATCAGCTGTAAGAGGAGTAGTTCAAGGTAAGAGTATCGTCTTAGTTGATGACTCGATAGTACGTGGTACAACTAGTAAAAGAATAGTTCAATTGTTAAAAGAAGCGGGAGCAAGAGAAGTACACGTAAGAATTGCTTGTCCACCACTTATGTTCCCGAGTTTTTATGGAATAGATATTTCTACTACAGAAGAACTTATTTCAGCAAACAAAACAAATGAAGAAATTTGTGAAATTATCGGAGCAGATTCACTAGGATTTTTAAGTGAACAAGGATTAATAGATTCTATTGGTTTAAACTATGATGCACCTTATTCAGGCTTATGTATGGAGTGCTATAACGGAGATTACTCAGCAGGGTTATATGACTATGAAGAAAGTTATGTTAGTTCAATGACAGATATTCAAAAACAATTTCTAAAAGAGAGAGGTAGAATGTAATGAGTAAAAAGTATGAAGAAAGTGGTGTAAGTCTACAAGCAGGATATGAAAGTGTAGAACGTATTAAAAAACATGTAGCACGTACAAAAAACTTAGGAATGATGTCTGCAATAGGTGGTTTTGGTGGAGCATTTGATCTTAGTAGTTACAACTTTAAAAATCCTGTATTAGTTAGTGGTACTGACGGTGTAGGTACAAAATTAAAACTTGCATTCGAATTAGATATTCATAATACTATCGGTATCGATGTAGTAGCGATGTGTGCTAATGATATACTTGCTCAAGGTGCAATTCCATTATTTTTCCTAGATTATCTAGCAGTAGGTAAAAACTACCCTGAACAAGTAGAAGCAATAGTTGAAGGTGTTGCTGAAGGTTGTGTTCAAGCAGGATGTGCGATAGTCGGTGGGGAGACTGCTGAGATGGCAGGATTTTATGAAGACGGAGAATACGATATCGCAGGATTCTGTGTAGGAGCTCAGGAGAAGGAGTTATTACTAAGTACAGAAAACACAAAAGCAGGTCAAGTAGTAATTGGACTTCCATCAAGTGGAGTACATTCTAATGGTTTCTCATTAGTAAGAAAAATTTTAAAAGATAATAATATTGGTTTAAACGAAGAATTTAACGGAACTACAGTAGGAAAAACATTATTAACACCTACTAAAATCTATGTAAAAGAAGTACTTAAAGTATTAGAAGAGGTTAAAGTAGCTGGAATAGCTCATATTACTGGAGGAGGTTTCCATGAGAACTTACCTCGTGCTCTGAAAGATGGACTAGGTATGAAGATTGATAAAAATTCATATGAAGTACCTGAGATATTTAAGTACCTTCAAGAAAAAGGTAAAATTGATGAAGAAGAAATGTATCACATCTTTAATATGGGAGTAGGTATGGCATTAATAGTAAACAAGGAAGACGTAGATAAAACTTTATCATTAATTAATAATGCGTTTGTCCTTGGAGAAGTAACAGAGGAAAGTGGAATAGAAATAGTATGAAGAAAGTAGCGATATTTGCATCAGGAACAGGAAGTAATTTCGAAAAAATTGCAGATGACGAAAGATTAAAAGACAAAATTTCAATTGAGCTTTTAGTGTGTGATAAGAAAGATGCAGCGGTTATTAGAAAAGCACATGATAGAAATATTAAGGTGTTTATATTCTCTGCGAAAGATTTCGAGTCAAAAGAAGCATATGAAAGTGTAATTTTTGAGAAAGTTAAAGATTTAGATTATATATTTTTAGCAGGCTATATGAGAATTATTTCACCATTTTTCTTAGAAAGATATAAAAAAACTATTCTTAATCTTCACCCATCCCTTTTACCAAAATTTAAAGGAAAAGATGCTATCGAACAAGCGTTCAATGCAGGCGAGAAAGAAATAGGAATTAGTATCCATTATGTAAATGAAGAACTTGATGGTGGAGAAGTAATTGCTCAAAGATCATTTGAAGTTTTAGATGAAGATACTTTAGAAACTGTTACTGAAAAAGTACATAAACTAGAACATAAATTATATCCAGAAGTAATATTGAATTTAGTTGAGGAGGCACTATGACTAAAAGAGCATTAATAAGTGTAAGTGATAAAACAAATATAGTAAAATTTGCAAAAGGTTTAGAAAAACATGGTTTTGAAGTTATTAGTACAGGTGGAACTTATACATATTTGAAAAATAATGGAGTAAGCTGTATCAGTATTGAAGATGTTACTCATTTTCCAGAAATATTAGAAGGCCGTGTAAAAACTTTGCACCCTAAAATTCATGGGGGATTACTTTCAAAACGTGGTAATGAACTTCACAATAAACATGTAGCTGAAAATAATATCGAGTATATCGATTTAGTTTGTGTAAACTTATATCCATTTGAAGCTACTGTAAAAAAAGAAGGAGTTAGTGAAGAGGAAATCATCGAAAATATTGATATCGGTGGTCCTAGTATGCTAAGAAGTGCTGCTAAAAACTTCAACGACGTAGCAGTAGTTACTGATATTAATGACTATGATATAGTACTTTCTGAACTTGAACAAGGTGGTATTACTTATGAAACAAGAAGAGCATTAGCTATAAAAGTATTTAATACGACAGCAAGTTACGATGCTGCTATTGCGAATTACTTTAATAAAAAAGATAAACTTGTACCTGAAAGACTAACATTATCTTATAATCTTCAAGATAGTCTTCGATACGGGGAAAACCCTCATCAAAAAGCTTATCACTATGTACAAGATAATAACGAAAGTTATGCTTTGCAAAATGCTGTACAACTTCACGGTAAGGAAATGTCATACAATAATATTCAAGATGCTTCTGCAGCACTAGATATTCTTTCAGAGTTTGATGAAACTACATGTGTTGCTGTTAAACATATGAATCCATGCGGAGTAGCGACAGGAAATTCTGTATTTGAAGCGTATAGTCGAGCGTATGAAGCGGATCCTGTGTCTATCTTTGGCGGAATCGTTGCAGTAAATGGAAAAGTAGATAAAGAGACTGCTGAAAAAATGCACAGTATCTTTTTAGAAATTATACTAGCAACAGATTATGATGAAGAAGCGTTAGAGATACTGACTAAGAAAAAAAATCTACGTATTTACAAACTATCAGAAAAAAATAATAATCATGAACAACAAATTAAAAAGTGTTCGTGGTGGAATCTTAGTACAAGATTTCAACGATAAACTTGCTGATGAATACGAAAGTGTAACTGAAAAGAAAGTAGATGAAAGTCAACAAAGAGATATTGAGTTTGGCTTAAAAGTGGTAAAACACGTTAAATCAAATGCAATAGTTGTAGTAAAAGATGGGCAAACTTTAGGAATTGGTGCTGGTCAGATGAATAGAGTAGGTTCATGTAAAATAGCTTTAGAACAAGCAGGGGAAAAAGCAAGAGGTGCAGTGCTGGCTTCTGATGCATTCTTCCCGATGAGAGATAGTGCTGATATTGCGGCTGATTACGGTATTGCTGCGATAGTGCAACCAGGAGGATCTATACGAGATCAAGAAAGCATAGATGCATGTAATGAGAAAGGTGTGGCGATGGTCTTCAGTAAAATACGCCACTTTAAACACTAATATGGCTAAAGTATTAGTAGTAGGAAGCGGTGGTAGAGAGCACGCTATCGCTTATAAATTCCATAAAGAAGGTCACGAAGTACATATGGCAGGAATTAACCCTGCAGTTGAAGAATTTGGAGTATGTGTAGCATTAACAGAAGACCAAATACCAAGCTACGCAAAAACAAATGGTATCGACCTTGTTTTCGTAGGACCAGAAGTGCCATTAGTTAATGGTCTAGTAGATGAACTACAAAAAGAAGGTATTCGCGCCTTTGGACCATCTAAGCTTGCAGCGCAATTAGAAGGGAGTAAAGTATTCTCGAAAATGATGATGAGAAAATACAATATTCCGACAGCAAAATATGAAAGTTTTAACAATTATGAACAGGCGAAAGAGTACTTAAGTAAACAAAAAGCACCTATTGTCCTTAAAGCAGACGGCTTAGCTGCGGGGAAAGGTGTAATTATAGCGAATACTCTAGAAGAAGCACAAGCTGAACTTAAAGAAATGATGTGTAATGAAAAATTCAATAAAGCTGGATCTAGCGTCGTTATTGAAGAATTTCTTCAAGGTGAAGAATTTTCGTTAATGTGTTTTGTCTCTGATAGAAAAGTTTATCCAATGAAAATTGCACAAGACCACAAACGTGCATTTGATAATGATGAAGGTTTAAATACTGGAGGTATGGGAGCATATCTACCACTTAAGAAAATCACTCAAGATGACATTGATGAAGGTGTTAGAAATGTTGTTCAACCTATGGTCGATGCTATGAGTGATGAAGGAATGCCATTTTACGGTATACTATATGCTGGTCTTATGAAATGTCATGATGGAGTAAAAACTATTGAATTTAATGTTCGTTTTGGAGATCCAGAGAGTGAAATATTACTTCTATCATTAGAGAGTGATTTATACGAAATAGCTAATAATATTATCGATGGTAAAGAAGTAGAGTTAAAATGGAGTGAAGATGCCTTTATCGGTGTTGTAATGGCAGCAAAAGGATATCCAGAACACAGCGAAAAAGGAGCTGTAATACATGGCTTAGATAAAGTGTCTACACCAGTATTCTATATGGGAACTAAGCGTGTAGGTGATGATATAGTAATTAATGGTGGTCGTGTATTATTAATTTGTGCTCAAGGAAAGAGCTTGCAAGAAGCATATAAAAGTGTATAATGAGATAGTAAAAATAGAATGTGAAGAACTATTTTACAGAAAAGACATCGGTCATTTGTCATTATAGTATTTTGAGATAGATTGATTGAAATAAAAAAACATCAGGAGATTATTGCAATGATTGAAAGATATAGTAGAGAAGAAATGCGTAATATCTTTAGCGATGAGAATCGTTTTAAAGCATATTTAGAAGTAGAACTTTATGCAACAGAAGCTTGGAGTACATTAGGTGTTGTACCAAAAGAAGACGTTGAAAAATTATTCGCTAATGCAAAATTTGACCTACCAGGTATTTTAGAATTAGAAAAAGAAACAAAGCATGATATAGTGGCATTTACTCGTAATGTTTCTAGTTATCTAGGTGATGAGAAAAAATGGGTGCACTATGGATTAACATCTACTGATGTTGTTGATACTGCTTATGGATATTTATATAAACAAGCTAATGATATTCTTTATAGAGATTTACTAAATTTCCAAGAAGTATTAAAAGAAAAAGCATTACAATATAAATTCACACCTTGTATCGGACGTACTCACGGAGTGCACGCTGATATTAGTAGTTTTGGATTAAAATTCGCACTTTATTATGATGAATTTAACCGTCATATCAAACGTTTTAACGAAGTTAGAAAAATTATCGAAGTAGGGAAAATCTCTGGAGCTGTAGGTACATTCTCAAATACACCACCAGAAGTTCAAGACTATGTATGTAAAAAATTAGGAATTGAATCAAGTAATATCTCAACACAAACTCTTCAACGTGATAGACATGCTGATTACTATGCAACTTTAGCATTAATCGCAAGTTCAATCGAAAAAATCGGAGTAGAGATTCGCCACTTACAACGTACAGAAGTAAGAGAAGCAGAAGAATTCTTCTCGAAAAATCAAAAAGGTTCAAGTGCAATGCCTCATAAACGTAATCCAATCTCAAGTGAAAACATGGCAGGATGTGCTAGAATCATGCGTGGATATATGTTTGCAGCTTACGAAAATATTCCATTATGGCATGAGCGTGATATTTCTCACTCAAGTGCAGAAAGAATATTAAGTAATGATGCAACAACATTATTAGACTACATGTTAAATAGATTTACTAATGTTGTGAAAAATCTAACAGTATTTACAGATAACATGATTAAAAATATTTACGCTACTAATGGTGTAATCTTCGCTCAAAGAACAATGAGTAATCTTATTGAAAAATACTCATTCTCTCGTGAAGAAGCGTACGATTTAGTACAACCGTTAGCGATGAAATCATGGTTCGAAGGTATTCCATTTAGACAATTACTTGAAGAAAATGAAACTATTAAAAATACAGTTTCTAAAGAAGTACTAGATAGCTGTTTCGATCTAAATGTACACCTTGTAAATATTGACAAAATATACAAACGTATTCCAGGATTGGAAGATTAAAATAATAAAATAAAGTCCAAAGAAAAGAGGTAGATTAAATGAAGTCAGACTTTCAAATTTCAAACGAATGTGAAAAGAAACATATTGCTGAAGTAGCAGGTAAATTAGGGATAAAAAGAAGAAGATTTAATATTATACGGAAATCACAAAAGCAAAAATCCAAACAAAAAATATTAAAAAAGATATTAAAGAAGATGCAAAACTAGTATTAGTTACATCTATAAACCCAACATCAAGTGGTGAAGGGAAAAGTACTGTAACTATCGGTTTATCTGATGGATTAAATAGAATCGGGAAAAAATCTTGTGTAGCACTACGTGAACCATCTTTAGGTCCTGTATTAGGAAGAAAAGGTGGAGCAGCTGGTGGAGGATATGCGCAAGTTGTACCGATGGAAGACATTAACCTTCACTTTACTGGAGATATGCATGCTATTACTACAGCTCACAATGCAATCGCAGTATTAGTAAATAACCATGTATTCCAAGGAAATGAATTAGAAATAGATAAAATCGTCTTCAACCGTGTTATGGATATGAATGCTCGTGATTTACGTCATGTTAAAGTTAATGCTGGAACTGACTTAGAACGTCTTGATGGTTTTGATATTACTGTAGCTAGTGAAGTAATGGCTATCTTATGTTTATCAGAAGGTATTGCTGATCTTAAAGAAAAATTAAGCAATATCCTTGTAGCTTATAACAAAAAAGGTGAACCTGTTTACCTAAAAGATTTGAAAATTGAAGGTGTTATAACTTCATTATTAAAAGATGCAATTAAACCGAATATTGTTCAAACACTTGAGAACAACCCAGCGATTATTCACGGTGGACCTTTCGCTAACATTGCACACGGATGTAACTCAATCTTAGCTACAAAAACAGCTTTAAAATTTGCTGATTACGTTATTACAGAAGCAGGATTTGGAGCAGACTTAGGAGCTGAGAAATTCTTAAACATTAAATGTCGTAAAGCAGGTCTTAAACCAAAAGCAGCTGTCGTAGTTGCAACAGTTAAAGCACTAAAATTACACGGTGACATCGAAGAAAAAGATCTAAAAGAAGAAAACTTAGAAGCGTTAGCTAAAGGTGTTCAAAACTTAGAAAAACACATCGAAAACTTACGTAAATTCAATTTACCGATAGTGGTAGCTCTAAATGTCTTTGTTACTGATACAGAAAAAGAATTAGCATTCTTAGAAAACTGGGCTAAAGAACAAGGTGTAGAATTCTCTCGTACAGAAGTATGGGAAAAAGGTGGTCTTGGTGGAGTAGACCTAGCAGAAAAAGTAGTAAAAGCTGTTGAAGAAAATGACAAAGAACTACAATTATTATACAAAGATGAAGCTTCAATTACTGAAAAAAATCGAAACAGTATGTCGTGAAATTTATGGAGCTGATGGTGTCAACTTCTCTGATGAAGTTAAAGCTGAAATCGAAAGAATCGAAAGACTTGGATTCAAACACCTGCCAGTATGTATGGCTAAAACTCCAGCTTCATTAACAGATAATGCGAAAATTAAAGGTCGTCCTACAGGATTTAATATTACTATCAACGATGTTAAACTACGTAGTGGTGCTGGGTTCGTAGTAGCATATGCGAATAAAGTACTAACAATGCCGGGACTTCCAAAAAGTACCAAGTGCATTAAATATCGATATTGATGAAGAAACAGAAACAATAGTTGGAATCTTCTAATATAAAATTTAATAAAAATAAAGAGATAGACTGGATCTAGCTCTTTATTTTTTTTGGAAAGATATAGAATATTAGAGAATTCTTATACATGTAACTAATGTAAATGAAAAAAAATTAAAAAAATAAGTGTGGACTTAATTTCTATTTGGGTTATAATATAGTTGACAAAAATATATTTAAATGATGAAATTAGGTTATTTTTATGTTTAAGTTAATAAGAATTTCATTAAGATTGCAGATGAATTAAACTAGGAGGAAATGTAAATGATAAGAAACGAGAAAACTTACGGTTTTTTCAGAAAAACTAAGAAATATGGATTAGTAGGTTGTATAAGTTTTTGCGGAATTTTAGTATATGGACTTACTGATAATAACCAAATAGTAAATAAACAAGCTCATGCCGCAGTTGTCAAAGGTGGGGCTGATATTGTGGATGCAGATGTTCATAATAAAGAAACTAGTGGTGTTGCTATGACGTATACTAGTTTTGATAGTAATGGATCAAAACAGGTTGCTTCAGGTAGTGGAGTATTTGTAGCACCGAATGTTATGGTGACAGTTGCTCACAATTATTTAGATAAAGACAAAGCTTCTGGTTCAGGTTATGTTCGTGGAGGTAATAGTGCTCAAAGCTATGTTGTCATGAACTCTGATACAGAAAAACGTAACAATACACCAGCGACTGGAACTAGCGATATCATACCAAAAGGAAATATTTATTACTATAATCAAAAAGAATTTGCTAAATCTTACGAAAATGATTTAGCAGCTGTAGTTACAGAACGTCCTGTAGAAGCGATGACAAACGGTGAAGATAAACCACGTGAAATTGGTGTCGCTAACCAAGGTGATAATATTACTTTAGTGGGTTATCCGAATGATTTCTCTTCGAAAAGATTGTCAGAAGCAACGAAAGCAAGATTAAAAGATGGTAAAATGTACAAAATTTCGGGAACACTATCAAGCCTAAATACAACTACTGGTGACGGTACTTATAATACGAGTGCGCTAGGTGGATTCTCAGGAGGTCCAATTTTTAATGATAAAGGTGAAGTAGTAGGTATTCATCAGCATGGTACAAATACTGATGCAGGAACTGATGCCGAGCAGCATGGTGGAGGTTTATTTTTCACTGATAAACATAGATCTTGGATAAACAAAATGATAGAAGAACATGGTATCAAAGGTTGGTTTGTTAGTGGTAATGATAAATACTATTATGATGACAACCATAGGGCGTTAGTAAGTACAGAGCGTGAAATAGATGGTGCTAGATATTCATTTGATATTAACGGTCGCGGAAGATTATTATCAGGTACAGAAAAAGGTAAAGTAGTACTTAGAATTAAGAATGAAGCTGGAGAGAAGTTAGTAGAAAGAGTCGTTGCACAAGGTAACGTAGGTTCTGCGGTTAATTACGACTTTAAGCAAGATAAGGAAAATAAAGAGCTGTTCGGTAAAAATCCTAATGCAACAATTGTATCTATTGATGGAGAGAAGATCAATAAGAAGTTTAATGAAAATTGGTCTAAAGATTTTGTAAGTAAACTATCATTAGGGAATACATATATTGATGCTGTTATTAAAGGAGAGAACTTCGTTAGAACACAACCTGGGAAAGTCGATACATCTGGTAATGTTACACTTCCTAAACCAAGCGATGAGGTGAAGAATGCACCGAATGGACTTCGTAATTTCGATGCAACAGCGATTATAGTGACGCCTGATGGTACAGGTTCTGGTACACTAATTGAAAAAGATTTATTACTTACAGTCGCTCATAATTTCTTGAAGTTTGAGAATGGTAAGGTGACAGAAAGCCACTGGTAATAATGATAAGAAATATTACGCAGCACTTCCAAATGGTAAAAAGGTATTCTTTACAGACTCTGATATTCATTATTGGAAAAAAGATGATTCAGTTGTTGGATTTACGCATGATCTTGCTTTAGTTAAGCTTAAAGAGGTTGTGGATAATGTTACGCCTGCTGCTGTAAAAAAAGATGTTTCTGTTGTAAATAGTGGTGATAAAGTGTCAGTTTATGGTTTTCCTGATGGTAAATTAAAGCCAGTTATCGACACTAAGGTTACCGATGTAGTAGATCGTGGTTCTGGTTTAACTGGAATTGGATATACGGGTACTAAACCAGGTGCATCAGGTGGTGGACTTTATAATGATAAGGGTGAAATTATCGGAGTGCATCAAAATGGAGTTGTTGGGCAAAGAAGTGGTGGATTAGTCTTTTCTAAAGAACAACTTGATTGGGTAAAATCTTATATTGATGGTAAACCGAAAGAACCAGTGTATAGAGAAGAGGAAAATGTAGACTACGGTGATTTTGATGAGTTTGAGTTGAAGGATTTAAAAGATGATTCTAAATTAAAACAATGGTTCAGCGATAGAGTAAAAAAAATAGGAACTGAAGATAAAATAAGATTATCTGTTGATGGAAACAAATTATTTGAGAAAAAAATAGATACCGCTACTAAAGAAGATTTTTGAGATAAAAAAACAGGAGTATATAAAAATTGAATCAATAGTTGAAAAAGAAGAAAAAAAATTCCTTTCAATACAAAAATATGTAGCAGATGAAGAACTAAACAAAGGGAAAAAAATCTGTAATTAAAAAAAGGGTATTGACGGAATAATTAAAAACGACTTATATCAAGGATAAATATGGGAATTTAACATTAGATAAAGAAACTAAAGAACCAGCTGTTGATCAGGTAGTTAAAGTAGGGGTTAAGTCTGTAGAAAATACAAAGGAAATTTTGTCAAATACAGTATATGTAGCAGATAAAGAAAAAGCAAGAGGGCTATCTAACGAGCGTATAGAAGGTTCTAATGGTTATGAAAAAGAAGTTATAAAATATACACTTAATGAAAAAGATGGAACAATAAGTGAAACTGTAGAGAAAACAGAAAAGAAAGCGACTGATACAATAATAAAAGTTCCGGCAAAGGATAAAGTAGAAGTTACAGAAATTCCAAGTCCAATAAGATACGAAAAAGATAGTACGCGAGAAAAAGGACAAAAAAATATTACTATTCTTGGACAAAAAGGAACAAGAAAGGTAACGACAACATACGAAGTAAATCCGAAAACAGGAGAAGTCACAGGAAAAGTAGGAAAACCAGAAGTTAAAGAAGCAACAGAAACAGTAGTGAAAGTAGCCGCAAAGGATAAAGTAGAAGTTACAGAAATACCAAGTCCCGTAAGATACGAAAAAAAGATAGTACGCGAGAAAAAGGACAAAACAATATTACTATTTCTGGACAAAAAGGAACAAGAAAAGTAACAACAACGTACGAAGTAAATCCAAAAACAGGAGAAGTAACAGAACGAGTAGGAACTCCAGAAGTAAAAGAAGCAATGGAGACAGTAGTGAAAGTTGCTGTGAAGGATAAAGTCGAAGTTACAGAAATACCAAGTCCAATAAGATACGAAAAAGATAGTACGAGAGATGTAGGGCAAGATAATATTACAGTGCTTGGACAAAAAAAGGAACAAGAAAAAGTAACAACAACGTACGAAGTAAATCCAAAAAAACAGGAGAAGTAACAGAACGAGTAGGAACTCCAGAAGTAAAAGAAGCAATGGAGACAGTAGTGAAAGTTGCTGTGAAGGATAAAGTCGAAGTTACAGAAATACCAAGTCCAATAAGATACGAAAAAGATAGTACGAGAGATGTAGGGCAAGATAATATTACAGTGCTTGGACAAAAAGGAACAAGAAAAGTAACGACAACGTACGAAGTAAATCCAAAAACTGGAGAAGTAACACAACGAGTAGGAACTCCAGAAGTTACAGAAGCAACGGAGATAGTAGTAAAAGTTGCCGCGAAAGATAAAGTAGAAGTTACAGAAATACCAAGTCCGGTAAGATACGAAAAAGATAGTACGAGAGATGTAGGGCAAGATAATATTACAGTGCTTGGACAAAAAGGAACAAGAAAAGTAACGACAACGTACGAAGTAAATCCAAAAACAGGAGAAGTCACAGAAAAAGTAGGAACTCCAGAAGTAAAAGAAGCAACGGAGACAGTAGTAAAAGTAGCCGCGAAGGATAAGGTAGAAGTAGTTCAAAGAGAAAATGGGAAAAAGGTAAAAGTAACAACTATATATACCGTTGATGAAAAAACAGGAAACACAATACAAACAGAAAGAGAAAAAGAAATCTTTAGTGAGGTTATAACATCTAAATCAGAAGAAAAAGTTCCAACAATAGAATTGAAACCATTCGAAGGCGGAGTGAATCCTGAAGAATCGATAGTGACAGAAGAATTGAAGCCGTTCGAAGGCGGAGTAAATCCTGAAGAATCAGTAGTGACAGAGGAATTAAAACCATTCGAAGGAGGAGTGAACCCTGAAGAATCAGTAGTAACAGAGGAACTAAAACCATTCGAAGGAGGAGTAAATCCTGAGGAATCGGTAGTGACAGAAGAATTGAAACCGTTCGAAGGCGGAGTGAATCCTGGAGAATCGGTAGTGACAGAAGAATTGAAACCATTCGAAGGTGGAGTAAACGTAGAAATACCCGCAGTCAAAGAAGAGTTACCTGAACTTAAACTAGCTCTTTTAAAAGATGAAGAAGGCAATATTTTAGATGTATTAGCTATTTCTGAAAAACCAAAGGAATTAAACGGATATAAATATACAGGAAAAGAAAAAGTAGATAACGAAGGAAATAAAATCTACATTTATCAGAAAGATAACTCAGAAGTAGTAACATCTAAATCAGATGAAAAAGTCCCAACAATAGAATTGAAACCATTCGAAGGAGGAGTAAACCCTGAAGAATCGGTAGTGACAGAAGAACTAAAACCATTCGAAGGAGGAGTGAACCCTGAAGAATCAGTAGTAACAGAGGAACTAAAACCATTCGAAGGAGGAGTGAACCCTGAAGAATCAGTAGTAACAGAGGAACTAAAACCATTCGAAGGCGGAGTAAACACAGAAACAGCAACAGTCAAAGAAGAGTTACCTGAACTTAAACTAGCTCTTTTAAAAGATGAAGAAGGAAATATTTTAGATGTCTTAGCTATTTCTGAAAAACCAAAGGAATTAAGTGGATATAAATACACAGGAAAAAGAAAAATTAGATAGCGAAGGAAATAAAATCTATATTTATCAAAAAGTTGAATTAGAGAATATTAACAACAAAAAACAAGATACTATTGTTGTTAATCAATCTCAAAATATTGAAAGCCAAAATGAGACTACTGCTGCTAGGAAAATACAAGCCAAAAAATTATCTAATACAGGAGAGAGACCTCTAGAAAACGGACTATTAGGGTGGAATGTTACTTGCCACAACAATGATGTTAGCCAAACGAAAAGTAAAAAAAATAATATAATAAAAATAAAGAGGAGAGTTAAATCGATTTTTACACGATAGGGTTTAATAGACTCCTCTTTATTGGCTCTTTTAGTCAAATTTAGAAGAGTGTGAATAAAGGTTTGAAAAATCGAGGAATATTTTTAAATTAATAGAAAAAAACTTAACTTGCAATTTTTTTAATAAATAGATTATTACTAATTGTTTTTTTAATGAAAGCGCATAAAAATGAACAAAGTGTGAAAATATACTATATCGTCCGATAATTTTGAGTTTTTTATAAAAAATGGTTGTAAACGTCTGTATTTATGTTATAATTATTAATGGAAAAAATAATTGCTTTCAGGAGGCGTAATTTATGTCAATAATCGTAGTAGTAGGTTCACAATGGGGAGACGAAGGTAAAGGTAAAATTACCGACTTTTTAGCAGAACGTGCTGATGTAATTGCTCGTTATCAAGGGGGGAACAACGCAGGACATACTATTAAGTTTGATGGAAAAACTTACAAACTTCAATTAATCCCATCTGGAATTTTTAATGAAGAAAAACTTTCAATTATCGGAAATGGTCTTGTAGTAGATCCTAAGTGGATTTGTGGTGAGATTGATAGACTTAAAGAAAGTGGAGTTACTTGTAAGGGACTAAGAATCTCTAACAGAGCACATGTAGTATTACCATATCACTTGAAACTTGATGAAGTTGAAGAAGCTCGTCGTGGGGAAAATAAAATTGGTACTACTAAAAAAGGTATCGGACCATGTTATGTAGATAAATATAAACGTTGTGGTATCCGTATAGCTGATTTATTAGATGCTGATCTATTCAAGAAAAAATTAGAACAAAATCTGAAAGAAAAAAATGAACTATTCGAAAAAATCTATGAAACTGAAGGATTTACAGTAGAAGAAATCTTCAATGAGTACTTCGAATATGGAAAACAACTAGCTCAATATGTTACAGACACTTCTAAAGTATTAGAAGATGCACAAAACGAAAACAAAAATATCTTATTTGAAGGTGCTCAAGGTGTTATGTTAGATATTGATCATGGTACATATCCATATGTTACATCATCTAATCCATCTGCTGGAGGAATCACTGTAGGTAATGGATTCGTTCCAACAAAAGGTCTTAAAGTATTAGGAATTTCAAAAGCTTATACTTCTCGTGTAGGTGATGGTCCATTCCCAACAGAATTATTCGATGAAATTGGTTCTAGAATTCGTGAAATCGGTAATGAGTATGGAACGGTTACTAAACGCCCACGTCGTATTGGATGGTTTGATACAGTAGTAATGCGTCATTCAGCTCGTGTATCTGGAATGACTAATCTGTCAGTAAACTGTTTAGATGTACTTTCAGGTCTTAAAGAAATTAAAATCTGTACAGCATACGATTATAAAGGTGAAATCTTAACTGAATACCCAGCTAATGAAAACATCATTAAAGATTGTAAGCCAATCTATGAAACATTACCAGGCTTTGATGAAGATATCACAGGGGTAACATCACTACATGAACTTCCTGAAAATGCAAGAAAATATCTAGAAAAAATTGAAGAACTAGTAGGAGTTAAAATCTCTGTATTCTCTACAGGACCAGATAGAACTCAAACTCACTTACTAGAAGATCTATGGAAATAATCTAATATAAAAATAGAGATGAACTTCGAGGTAATAATATTATTCCTCGAAGTTTATTTTTATAAAAATCACTATGTTAAACAAAGAAAACTATATGACAAAAATTGTCACTTAATTAAAATGAGAATTAATTTAGTGATAAAATATAATAGAAAAAAATTATTTTTAATAGTGATTTGCATATTAATAAAAAGAAAAATAGTTATAAATTATTCTTAATATTAAAGTTTAGGAGATAAGGAATCGATAAGAAGAATCTACATGGAAGTATTTTTTTAAAAAAACTAAGAGAAGAAAGAGAATATAAGTTAAAAAGACATCGCAGGTGATGTTATCTCTACGTGAACATTAATGCGTTTTTGAGGCGGATGAAACAAGTATATCTATAGCTACATTCGAAAAGTTATTAGAAAAATTTAGATATCAATTATTTAGATTATTTAACTTTTTATTATGATCATACAGACCCTGAAACTACAGAATTTGCTAATAGACTACAGAAGCTGTTGCAATCAGGTTCTTCGTCAAAGTTAGTTAATGAATGTAAAAAAGAACTGAAGAATAAAGATATAGATTTTAGTAAAAGATTAACTATATTGATTTATTTAAATAATATTCTTTGGAAAGAGGATAAAGAGTTATTTGAAGAGAATAGAAGAATAATAAAGAATATAATTGAATCATTAAATAAATTGGGATTTGATGAAATTTATGGACTGTTCATTTTAATATATTCGGCATCAAAAGGTGATTATTCAGTAGAATATATTGAAAGGATTATTGAAGATTGTTTTAAAAATATCCCAGTAAGAAATTATTTGAGTAAATATATGAGTGCTGTATATTGTGATTTGTTAAAAGTAGTGATATCGTTCTTAGTAAGAGTGGGTTACTATGAATTGGGAGAGAAGAGATGTAAAGAGGCACTTAAACTATATAATGAAAATCCACTATTAATGAATAGAGCTGCTTTTTCTAAGGAAATCGTTGCAATATTGGCTTCTACATATTTATTACAAAATAAGAAAGAAGGTGTCGTGCTAGCGAATAAGATTCTGAAATATGAAGATATTGTTGCTGAGATTACTGGTGATCCTTATTACAGACAGGTAAGGGATATAACTTATGAATTGTATTGTAGAGCAAATAAGACAGGTATTGATATCGAATTTTTAATAATAGATATATTTATAAAATAATATATTTTTAAAGAAACTAATTTACTACATAGTGACTTAGTTTCTTTTTTTATATGTTCAGCGTATTAATATAAGTTTTAATAATAATTAATCCAAAAGAAATAAGAGGACAGTTTTGTCATATTTATAAGATAAATAAGTGAAAAAAATGAACTATATATTAAGTAATGTGACGATTTCTTAGTAATTTATGTTAACTTCAATTTTCTATGATTAAATTATCATCATAAAATGATTATTTATATTTTTTTACGGAGGAAATGAATTATGATAAAAAGGAAACAGAGATTTCACTTAGGAAGAATAAAAATAGGTACAGCTTCAGTGTTGTTAGAATTAACTATAGTAGGAGGAGTGTCATTAAATTCAACAGATGCACATGCAGAGAATGTTCAAAAATAAATCAGGTCATGAGTGTTGTGTTAAATCTGAGAATACCCTTATAACTGAAGAAAAAAAGTAAATAAAGCTAGAGAAAAACTTTGAAAAGATACAAGTAGAGTTTGAAAATCAGGAAAAAAATTAGTTGAGGAGAAAAAAATAAAGATTATACTAAAAAAAGCTCAAGAGTTTGAAGCTGAAAATAAAGATCTTGAGTTAGCTAAAAAAAATTAAAGAAGAAGCTAATCCTCAAAAATATAAAAAAATAATGAAGAAAAAAATTAAAAAGTTTAGATAGTAATAAACTAATACTTGAAAAGAAAATTGAGGGTAGCAAATCAAGTGTACTAAATGTAGAAAAGGAAATAAAAAAATCAAGAGAAAGTAGTAGATTTATCTAAAGAAAACACAAAAAAATTAAGCAAAGCTTTGTAGATGCTATCAAAGAAAAAAAGTAGAAAATGCAAAAAGCAGGTACTGTGTACTCTCAATTAGATAAAGAAAAAAATTAAATATAGAGAAATTAGAAAATGATATAGAAAAATACAAAGAAAAAAATATAAATGATATTTCAAAAAGAAATAGTTAACGGAGAGAAAGAAAAGAAAGCTCTTGTTGAGAATGGAAAAAAATAACTAGAAATAAATTAGAAGATGAACTAAAAAAATTCAGAACCTGAATTTACAATTGAAATTGTAGAACATAAGATAAAAAGAAGATAAAGTATCTGATTATGACTCAATATCTACTCCACTATCACCTGATCAATCATCTTGGATAAGTAAGAGTGGTAAGAAACTATATCGAGTTGCAAATGAAATATAGATTTTAACGGAGAAAAGACTGAAACAATAGTAGTAAACTCTGAAGAAGATGTTAATAAACTTCATGTTGTAGACTATAAAAAAGTTTCTGAATATATAAGAGAGTATCTAGTGGAATTACGTCGCATAAATGGTATTGATATCCCAGTTCCTGAAGTTACGGAGAAGGCTTTGAAATGGGCAAGCTAGAACGAATGAAATGGCAAAAAATAATAAATTGAGTCATGATACGGTATTGAAAGAAAGTGATTTTTCACTTAAGGATACGACAGAAAACGCCTCACAAGGTGCTTTACCAGAAAAATCAATATTGGATGAAAAACAAATAGCATATACTGAGCTCCTTCAATATTTTAATGATTATAGTAATGTAAGTCGCTATGGAAAAGAGAGTCTGGAAGATGTAGCGGTGAGAAATTATGGACATAGAGTACCTTTATTAGCCGCATCAGGAACTGGATTTGCTGTATCGGTAACTAATGGATATGGAATACTAACATTTGTATCAGATAATGATAAAAGAATTTATGGAACACTTACATCTGAAATTAGTCCTACTGAAAGAAGAAGCTACGAGTATGATGGGAAGACGTATTATTATAACCCTAGTGATTCATATTCTTTATCGAGAGCAGAAAACAAAGATGGAGATAAAGAACGTTCAGAATTTTATTATAATGGAAAAAGGGTGAAATTCTTACCGAAAACTACATTTAGATATGTGTGGAATGAAACAGTAAGGCATAGAAATCTTAAGCGAGATGAGGCTTTTAAATAAATTAAATGAATTTAATAAAAAAACAGTTAGAACTTGAAGAAAGTCAAACTAAAAAAACTTAACCGATTAAATGAAGATTTAATAAAAAAATAAAAAGTATTCTAAGTAAATCTGAACAAAATTTAAATCAATCTAAAGAATTAGTAGAAAAACTAACTAAACAAAATGAGCAAAAAAACTTCAAGAAATCACTATATTGACAAAAGAATTAGACAAAAAAAATAGACGAATTAAAAGAAGTTCAAGAAATTCAAAAATAAAGAAGAAGTTAAGTTGGTTGCGTTAAAGACTAAAACTATCTGGTGAAAAAAAATAAATTAGAACAAGAAAGAAAAGATTTAGATTCTATAATACAGAAGTTATTAGAAACTAAGAAATATAAGTTATCTTTAGAGAATGCTTCTGAAAAACTTTTAAAAAAATAGAGGAAGAAGTAAAAGCATTTAGAGAAAGAATATTCAGATGAAAAAAATATATTATTATTAGAGAATGATAAATTATTGAAAATAAAAGAAAAGTTAGACATAGTACATAAATGTTATGAAGATTTAAGAAATGAATTAGAGAAATTTAAAAAAATATCACCTGAGGTGCCAGGAGACAACCCAGGAGATAATTCTGGCGACAACCTAGGGAAAAACCCAGGAGATAATTCTGGCGACAACCTAGGGAAAAACCCAGGAGATAAACTGGGAGACAACTCAGGAGATAACCCAGGTGACAAAGCTCCAGGTTCATTAAATAACCAACCTAACTTACAACGTCCTAGTGTTAATTCAAATGGATTAAATACTTTACCTAATACAGGCGAAAGTCAAACAGGTATAGCAACTGTAGCAGGCTTAGTAGCTTTAGCTGTAGCTGCAAGATTACGTAAAGATAAAGAAAATAATTAAGATAAATGATAGTTTAATTGTCTCCCTTTTTATGAGGAGGGGGACAATTATTTTATAAATATTAGTGGAAAAGAATAAAGTTTGAAAAGAAATATTGTATAAATAAAGTAATAATGCTTAAAAGAATGAAATAAATTAATAGAATTTTTAGTATTGAATTTTTTTATAAGTTAATTAAAAAGAAAGTAAATTAGTTTAAATAGTTACATTTATTAAATTTAGATTTATCAACGATTTACAGTTTAAACAAAGTAGTTGAAAAATTATAGGTAAAAAAACTATAATTTTTAATGTTAAATTCCTATAAGTGTCACAGCTGTCATTTTCAGTCGAATATATGTGATAAAAAAAGCTTAAAAGTGACAATTTTTAACACAAAAACGTAAACTATGAAAAAAAATAATGCTATAATAATAAATGTCTATAAGAGTCCGTACATATTATTTACTATAACAAAAGATGAAATATCATGTTAACACTTTTTGGTTGTTTTTTTCGTTAACAATGATATTCTAGGGTGAATTATAGTAATTTATAGAAAAGAAAGTTGAAGTTCATATAGAATAATTTTTGTTAACTTGCCATTATGAATTAATTTAAGATAGATTGTTTAATTTAATTCACTTGTAACAAAAATTGGAGAAAGATATATGTACCTAAATATTATTAAGTAAAAAAATATAATCAAAGATGAGAAAAGTATTAATTTTTTTGAAGTTTATAAACGAGAGTGATTTAACGGGAAAAATATATAGGCATTAAAGAAAGTAACTGTGTTTTTGTTGTGTTGTCAGTTACTTTCTTTATTTTTTTCATGATTTATTTTTTTAATTAAATGAAAAAAAGAGTTCGCTTATTACATTAATTATATAATATATGGTATAATGAACATATGATTTATTTAGGAGGCGGACACTTAAATGGATGAAAGAAATATTCAAGGAAAAATCTTTAAGAAGATTAGAGAAGAACGCGGAGTTAAGTTAAAAGATGCAGCGGGGACAACTATATCTGCTAGGACATTAATTAGATTTGAGGCGGATGAGACGAGTGTGTCGTTAGAGGTTTTTGAGCAATTATTAAGAAATATAGGTATATGTTATCAGGATTATTTTTCTGAGTATTTACCTCTTGTAGAGATAGATCAGACAGGCTTTCTAACAGAAGCGAGGCGATTAGAGGCGCTTGGTACCTTCACTGCAATTAAATCGTTGGCTATTAAGACGCTTAAAAATGAAAAAGTCTCAATAGCGACTAGGCTGTATATAGAACAATATCTTAGTGTTATAGGCGAAACGGATGGTCCTCAGATTATTCGCGATAACAGAAAAATTGTCTTAGAACATTTAAGGAGTTTGGATAAACATACAGTTAATGAGTTATATGCTTTGACTTTTATTCTTAGAACAATTAAGGAAGATGAATTTTCAGATGACTTTGTTAGGCGAGTTATCCAGGAGAATTTAAAGCCTATTAAAACCGATAATTTTTTCTCTATCGATAAAGGCGAGAGATCTTTACTATTACTGAATAGTGCAATAGCTTTATTGTCAAGAAGAGGTTTTATAGAAGAAGCAGAAGAATATTGTCTTAAAGCCATTGAATTGTTAAAAGAACATTATAATAATGTTACGCATTTCATGTTTCACCTAATATCATTTAATTATATATTAGCGCAGATTCAACTAAAAATTAAATAAACCTGAAGGTGTAGAGTTGGCTAACAAGTGTATTAGTTATATTGACGCTCAAATTGCATTGACAAATATGCTTGGGGATAGTTTGACAAGGGATAGATTGGTAAAAATGTTTTATGATCGCAATAAAACAGGTATTGATTTTGAGTTTTAGGGAGTCAAATGATTGTCTTAATAATTTATAATAAATAAATTCAAAATGGAAAGAGTTTATTCTTTACTGTTTTGAATTTTTTTATTAAGTCTAATATTTAAGCGTTTTTAAATTTATATGAATTATATAAGTTATATTTTTAAGTA